>TARA_R110000851_G_C13101488_1_pt1 | contig 17178 bp, 10 predicted proteins | sample TARA_R110000851 | Tara Oceans TARA_R110000851 (sample SAMEA4397627) | marine metagenome | biome: Polar Biome; feature: [DCM] deep chlorophyll maximum layer (ENVO:01000326); material: water (ENVO:00002006), including particulate matter (ENVO:01000060) such as... | depth 17 m
ACTAAATTAACCTTGTAACTGCTAACTTATTGTTCCTAAAATATTTGTGCAGCGACAATAAAGTTTGCCCGTAAGAGAGAAAATGACAATAAAGTTTGCCCGTAAGAGAAAGTGAGGCTTTAGTTTCTGCAAGCAAGAAACAAGTTAACAACGCTAATAGCTGGCGTAAGAATAAGTAACTTTCAATATTAGAATATCGAAAAGCCAGCGGCCACAAAGTGACGGCTGGCTTTCCTACCCACCCTATCCCGTAATCACATGGTATTTTTCGGCTAATCAGCAGTACCTTTGACCTAGCTTAATGAAAGCAATAACAATGCGCTCCTAAAAATGTTTGAATAGCGCTGCGGTAGCAAACTGGCTAGTCACAGGGCTTACCAATACAGGTGCTTCAAACTGATGTGGTTTATCCACATATTTTGGCGTTAAGGTGCCAGTTTCCTATGGGGGTCTCACTAATTTACCAAATAGCAGGGAATTCAACAACTCCGTCAATACCAAACCCATGATTTAGCAAAGCTTGTCTTACTATAAATGGCAATGTATTAGCATCGCTAGGGTACTTAGCTAAAGTAGTTTCTGAAAATGTATCAATAGCAGTTAGCAGCTCTGATAGGCTAAATTGCTCAGAAACAACCGCCCCCCAAATAGCGTCTTCAACTGTTGATTCTAATTCGGCATTTGTATTTTGAAACATTAGGCGACTTTGATACACAACTCTGAACTTGTTGTTACCCTGATGATGGATAACAATCTTAAGCTGAGGAATCTTTTTTAGTAACTGAGACTTAACTCGTCTAGCATCAAAAAATGCTTGGCTTAATATCACCTTTCCTTCAACTTTATAGAAATTTTTTGAATTTGTCTCAGGAACGATATTCCAATAAACACGAAAAGAGTTTCTTCTTAATTTATGACCATAAATTTCAAGTAAGGGTTTTAGTTGCTGTTCAGTGCCTTGTTTAGAGCCACTATTCCATCCACTCACAATTGATTGTTGAACCCTACAGGCATCTTTAATTTCATTTTGAGTCCAACCATCATTTAGTGCCAGTCTTATTAGCTGCTTGGTTTGTTTGAACTTTCTCTTATTCTTTTTTGAGTTTGTTGTTGCTTCCATAATTATCCTTAAAATGAAGCAGATGAATAATCACCTGCTTCCCCATTCCTGGTTACTTACCCTGGTTTGGGTTCATTTGCTTACCACGATTCCCTTGGACTTTAGCGTATGCAGGGTTATTACCTGAAGTGCCTTTATTACTATTTCCTTGGTTAGCTTTGTGGTTATTATTTTGATTAGACATGTTCTTTCTCCTATAGGTTGATTGTCTATCCAAATAATAGAAGATAGAGAAAAAACTGAAACTGATAATTTTATGATAATTATAGATATAGAATGATACATTGATTTATCTGTGACTATCTAAAATAATAGCTTTAGAATCAATTACAAATTGAATTAACTAGAACTCCATACTAAAGCATAAAATCGATTTAAGTTAACTTACAATCAATTTAACCAAAACGATTCATTTTTGTAAAAACAGATTCACTTAAATTTCAATTTGTTATGCCATAATAATTCAATAGAAAGTGAAGTCTCAAATCAGCTTGGAAGATTTAATGAACAGTAATTCAGTAAAATTAAAAATGTACCCTGCAAAAAATGGAGATGCTTTTTTAATTTCAGCAAACGTGCCAGAGCCCATAAATATTTTGATAGATGGCGGCTATGCAAGTACATACAATAAATACATTTCTTCCGATTTAAAAGAACTTGCATTGAAAGGCTGCTCCTTAAATTTAGTAGTGGCAACACATATAGATGCGGATCATATTCTAGGCCTTATTGAATTTTTTAAGTCTAATGGTTGTTCTACTAAATCGAAGATAATACCAGTGCTTAATGTTATACATAATAGTGTTCGAAGTTTAAATTCATTGAGAGCGGATCTTATTCGAAATGATGATTTAGAGTTGTTAAAAGAAATAAATCATCAAGGATATCCAATATCTGAAAATAAAACAGAGGAAGAAATCAGTGCTCGGCAAGGAAGCTCATTAGCTGCATTATTACTAGCGGGTAAATATAATTGGAATTTTTCTGACGGAAGTCAGAGTATTAATTGTGATAGTTTCCCGATAATAAAATTAAATAGTAATGCAAGTTTGAAGCTTCTTGGCCCCTCAATTGAACGATTAAATGAATTAAGAAAATGGTGGCTAAAGGAGTTACAAAGGATAGGTATTATCGGAGGGGTTACTGAGGATATTATCTTTGACGATGCATTCGAGTTTTTATGTGCAAAAAATCTTTTCAATAGAAATTATACAAAAAAGGAAAAAGATGTAATTAGTCAGGTTAGCGGTTCTAGCACTAACTTCCTTAAAGATGTTTATTCCCCTGACTTATCTATTACTAACTCCAGCTCAGTAGCTTTTATTGCTGAAATTGGCTCTACCATGTTACTTTTTCTTGGTGATGCATGGTCAGAAGATATTGAAATAAAAATTAAAGAACTTAAAACCAATACAAATAAGTTACTATTTCAAGCTATTAAAATATCACATCATGGAAGTCTGCATAATACGAGCACATCACTTTTGGAATTAATTGATGCCACATCCTATTTTATTTCTTCTAATGGCAATCATCATGATCACCCTGATATTGAAGTATTGAAGGAAATTGTTGATAGAACAAGTAAGTTTACGCGACGTCTTTATTTTAGTTACCCCACCCCAGCATCTACATTTATGAAAAACTACAAATCAAAGAGTGGTGCTTGTTTTACTGTTCATGAAACTGCAAATAATTGGATTGATCTGACTTCGGAAATATTATGATAGAAAATTTTGTTAAAGCTTCAACTTGTAAAGTTGATTGTGGTAATGAGCTAGGAACTGGATTTTTAGTTTCAGAAAGTATGGTGCTCACAGCTCGCCATTGTGTAATAGCATCTATTACCGATGAAATTGAAATAAAGTTAGCTTTCCCTGAGCATCCAGATAGTTTAGTTGCAAAAGTTGTTTCAGTTAGCGAAGAGTATGATTTATGCCTTTTATCTATCTCGAAAATTGTAGACATTACTCCGATGAAGTTTGGCGACACAATGCCTACAGAGGGAGAAGAATGGTATGCATATGGCTTTCCTATCATCAAAAGAGCTTTTGGTCACCGAGTTTCCGGAAACATATTACAAACGCTTAATGAGCCAAAATTAAAAATCGATATTGATTTAGAAATTAAACAAGATGTTACCCTAACAAAATATGACGGATTATCTGGCGCAGCCTTAATTTGTGATGATGTATGTAGAGGCCTCATCCGTTTAAAAGTTGATAAAACAATTGGTGCTATTAGTGCATTTACAATAACAGAGTTTCTTGAACAGAATAGTATTCAGATAAAACAAAGTAAATCTGAGTCAAATGACTTATTGATTCAACGTAAGGAATTCCAATTAGCATTTGAGGAGAAAGTTAAAAATGCTGATGGGAAATATATATTTCTTAGTGGTTCAAATGGTATAGGCAAGTCGAGTTATTGTAATAACTTCCAACCCCTAGACTCTTCTCTAGATATGCTAGGCTGTTATAGCCTGTCTTCTGTTAAGGATGAATTAGGAGCAAGCCATAGAATTCAACCCACTGTATTGCTTGATTGGTTATCTACCACAATATCAATTAAGTTAAGTGGAAAGACGTCACGTAAGGAAGATTTGTCTTATCCCGTCTTGATAGAAAAAACATCAAAACTTCTTAATGAATTTGGCGGTTATTGTTTATCACAAGGTCGACAAGGGCTTATATTTATTGATGGTTTAAATGAAGCCTCAGAAATTAGCGAAGAACAGTTTTCTCTGTTTATAGGACTACTCCCTATAAATCTGCCAGAAGGAGTAACTATTGTACTTACAGCCCCAAATTTTGAAAATATTTCATCCTACTTAAATGGGCGAGTAGATACGGAAAATAAAATAGAACTACCAAGTTTAAAACGTAACGTTGTTAGACGCTATTGTTGGAAAGAGCTTAAAGAAGAACGCGCAACTACATCAATAATAAAAATCGTTTGTGATAAAGCTCAAGGGCACCCTCTGTATCTTAGGTATTTAATTGAATTTGTAAATAACTGTTCCGACTTAGAAGATCTAAACGAATTCCCTGAGTTTTCTGGAGCTGTTGGGGAATATTACGAGAAGTTATGGCTAAAACTACTTCAAGATCAAGAGGCCGTTAACCTCTTAGCCATACTCTCACGCTTGCGAAGTAGTATAAATATTGAAGAATTACCCAAAATTCTAAGTGCATCAGAACGTACCGTTTTAATCCCAACATTAAGTAGGGTTCGCCACTTATTAGCGAACTCTGAGACAACAACAATTTATCATTCATCGTTTGCTGAGTTTTTAATAGAAAAGACAAATCAACTTAATCAGGATGTTGAGGAAAGGATTGCAAAGTTTTGTATTGATAATAGTGATCTAAAATATTGTGCTTTAAATTCTGTATATCACCTTCTTCTTTCAGGACACGAAGGTTATTTAAAGGCAATTAAAAAGTGTGACCAATCATGGGTTGATCAATGCGTTACAATTGGAGTTAAGCCTGACACATTACTATTTGACATTGAAAATGTACTAACGGCAGTCACAGAATGTGGGTCTACTGTTGATATTATCAGAATGTTGTTGCTCTCTCATCGTGTTAACTTTCGATATAATACTCTTTTTACTCAATCAGCCTCGTTGATTGCAGAGGCATTAATTGCTTTAGGTAAACCCCAAGAAGCTATTCAACATACCATTAGATTTAATACTTTAATTATCAGTCCTGATGAAACTTTTAGAATAGTTGTTTTTTTACTTGATAAAGCATACATAAAGGAAGCTAAAGAGTTACTGACTCTATTAGATGAATCCATTGAGGGAGTACTGACTTCGCAAGGACATCAACTTAATGATTACATTACTTTATGCGAATACCGAATTCGAAGCCTTCTTTTATTAAGTTTAGTTAATGAAGCCCCTGATAATTATCAAGCTATAAATTTTCTTATGCAGGCATTTCAAATCATTCGAACTAATACAGAGGACTTGTCATATGAAAGTTTTCTCCAAATCTCAGCTGCTTTACAATGTATTATCCCAAGCTTTAATTTATGTATCTTAGAGAGGTATTTAGGTTTAACCGGATTAAAGAAAAGCGGAGTCAAAGCTCCTGAAAATTTGCTGGAATTATTGATTTCCACTCTGAAAAACAGTTTGGATTGGTTTGATAGCTTTCAAAAAACAAAAAAATGCAAATGTTTACCAGAGATATTTTCAGATATAAATGAAGCACTCGTATCTGCTTTATACATCAATAAACAACTCCCCCAGCAAGATATAGATATGCTTATACAAGTAGGCGCACCAGTATCACTTATTGAAAATATGAACGAGGATGAGCCTAAGCCAACGCAAATTAAAATATTAAATGATGATGGAGTTGAACTTGAACACCAACAGATATTCCAAGGTGCATGTAATTGGCGAATTGCTACCTTTTTATCTGATAGTGTAGATTGTCCTCAGTTTAATGGTTGGGGTAAAAGTAATTGGCTGAATTCTCTTGAATTGATACTCAGCGCATTGTATTGGTGTGAAGGCACGGCCCTGCGAGGTAAAGCAGAAAACAACGAAAACTTACTCAAAATTGCTATTGAAAACATACAATCTCAAGTTCTTTTACCGCTAGCGTTTTCACTTAAAGAAAGAGCGTCATGGGAGAACAGCTATTCAATCCCTGAACAATTAGTACCCATCATATATAAAAAGCTTTCTGAGCTTTATTTAGATTGTTTCCCAGAAAAGTCACTATCATTTTTAAATTATATAGGTGAGAACTTTAGTTCTCAGTTAGGAATATATTCAGAAGGCTTTCGAGCTGCATTATTTTCAGTGATAAACGAATTTACATCTATCGAAATCACGAGCACTGTAAATGATCAAGTCTTTGAAATACTGAATAATTGGAAGAACTTCATAGTTGATAACCTCGCTAATAGGCATGAATTAGTCCCTGAGTTACTTACGCTTATCCCTTTATTTGTTAAAATTGACTCTAATGAAATCGCAGAAGAGCTGTATCAAAAAGCGCTCAATGTTTCTATGGGCCCCAATTGGTATAAAGAAGATCAATTTGGATTGATGTTAAGCCTTATCAGTAGCACCAAGAGCTTAGATTATGATCAAAAAATCATACCTAAAGTAGCCGGTTTATTGGATAAAGCATCCGGTGAAATGACTTTTCAGCGATTTGTTAGGTATGAAAAAGCAGAATTTATAGGGGAACTGGTACGTCATAAAAAGTACGCTCAAGCAATTGGATACTTCAAGAAAGAGACTTGCGGAACTTTACCTGAGCTTTTGATTGAAGCTACTAAAGGTGAAATTGATAGGATCGACTATTTAACTGGTATGCGATATCCAGGGGGCGCGTTGGATGAACAGGATGCAATTTTTAAACTTGTACATAATGCAATAGATGCAGATTGGCGTTTACGTTGGGCCTTACTTGAAATTTATTTGTTTGGAGATGAAAGGTATACCGACCAGTTTGCTAAGGAGTTTGCTGGATTAGTTAATTCATTTGGTGATGATTCTGAAGTTATTTTAGAAATGAAAAATAGAGTGACGTTGTTAATTTCTTCTGAGCTATCTTATTCACAACAAAACAAATTTTTGAGTTCTTTTCAAAATGAACTTGATAAAATATTTCACAATAATTTTTCAGTCTTATTCGAAGGGCTCCCAACAGGTAAAGTTAATGAGTCGCATATTAGGCATTCCGAATCAAAAGTAGATAAAGGTGTTGAAGAAGTTGATGACGATATGCTCTTTATGCCTGGAACATTTGGCCGAAGATCTGCTACTAAAGAATCAAGTCGGCTGTTGTCTACTGCTAAATCAAAAATTAAAAGAGGAAATATAACTGAAGCTCGGAACATAGCGGTTAGCGCTTTGCAAGTTTTACAGGATGGAGGTTGGTCTATATGGGGTAACCTATCTGGCGAAGCTAGTAAGTTGATGGATATTATACAAAGTAACAATTTAGATGCAGATAAAGTAAGTCAACTGTATGCCCCTTTATTACTTGATGAGCGCTATGAACCTAGATGGCGCCTTGCAGAACACTTGATAGATAGGTGTGGCAGTATTATAAATGGTGAAGATATCACCTCTCTAGCTCATAGTGTTCTAGAACATATTAGGCTAATGGTCGGAGATGCAAAAGATGAAATAGATAGTTTTCAATTTTTGGAAAGCGACGAAACAAAGAACATATCACTTGAAATATCAGATTTGATTCTTTGGCTTGTTGATCATCCTAAATGGTTCCGTAAAGATAGAGCGGCGAATATGTTGGTTTGGCTTTTAAGCAAAGACCATACATATTATAAAACCCTTGCACCTGAAGCCTTTTCAATGCGAGAAGGACATGGACCTGATGTGCTTTGCGGTATATTTGATGGAATGTCTCTTACTAAGCCATTAGAAGTATGGGAACTAATTGAACCTAATATTGATGTTACTAATATCCTAGAATGTCGGCATATTAGTCGCTTAGCTATTTTGCACCGTATTGTTACTAGAGCTTCTACAAGAGGGGCTGAATCGGCTACTAATTTATTAGTTAAGATTGATGAACTGCTTAAATCTAAAGGCGTTATTAAAGGTACCTCAAATGAGAATAGATCCCTCCCTGCTTGGGCTAGTTGCATAAAAGAAGTTTGGGATGAATTGTATATTCTAAATATCGTAAATGATGAATTTATAAAATGCTTTGAAGAAGAAATGAATAATGTATGTTCTCCTTTAAACGTTGAAACAGCATGGCAACTTGAAGAAATGGTATCCCAAGGGTTTAATGTGAGTAAAACTCAAAGCTTAAATAGGTGGGAAGGGAGTGTTCGCTTTGCATTAAATATCGCCTTATTTCATAGCAATAATAGGAATAACTTTTTAATTTTAGAGTCAATTCTTAGAGTGTTTAACCCTTCCAAACTATCGTTAACTTCTGTCTCAGGAAAGAAGTCTAGGTCTAATAAAATTATCGAGGTTCTTTCTAACGAATGTGATCCAAAAAGTGTCATTAATAACACCGGTTCTGTTCTCTTAAACTATCACGAAATGATAAATCGTGAAGATCTTAAAAGCTGCCTTCAAATTGAAATCACAGCTGTTATGACCTCGAGTTACTCGGGATATAAAGCTACGCCTCCAACAGATGGTTCTCTTTTTTCTTCAAAAGTGAGTCCGGATACTAATGCGAGTATTCCAGGTAATGAAATTTCTCATCGAATTGATCCTGACTATGTATTTCTTGGGATTTATACACCTGCGATTCCAACAAAAGCTTTTGTAAAAATGATTAATGCTCAAGATTGCGATTTCATTAGAAGTAACTGGAAAGAAGGTCGTTCTTCTAACCAAAATACACTTGGAGAACCAAATATTGAAGGGTGTTCATTAGAAATTAAACGAGAAAAACTTCGCTTACCCAATGGTTTTAATTTAGCTTGGGTGTTTAAAGTTAATGGTGAGGTTATTGGCATACAACGCGGAATGGGACTCTAATTATGAATAATATTGAAACCATGAATACTCCTTCAACACGTGACGAATTTGAACATCGCTTCCATGTATTAAATGAACAAATCAGAAGAGGTAAGTACCAAAACCCATTCTCAACTGGACTTGATGAAGTTCGTCTTCTTCCTAACGGTCGTATTGATATATTAAGTATAAACGAACAGGCTAGGTTACAAGCTAATACTATGTCCCAGTTTAATTCAAAACGGATGCAAGAATTAATTAAAGCGCAAGATATAGAAGATCCAAATGATTAATAGTTTGGGGGTTAGTCATAAGTGTATAAATACAAAAATTTCGCAGGGATAAACAACTATGTTTTTAGCAAATATTAAAATATGGAACTTTAGGAAATATGGCTCTTCAAATGAAATAGACTTAAACAACCCTAATTTAGATTTGAACTTTACTAAAGGTCTAAACATTCTTATTGGCGAGAATGATTCAGGTAAAACGGCTATAATTGATGCCATTAAATTAGTATTGAAGACACATAGTTATGAATGGATTAAATTAGAGGAAGATGATTTCTTTGATTCATCAAACAGATTTAGAATAGAGCTTCGTTTTGAAGATATGGAAGAAGAAGCTTTTCACTTTACTGAATGGCTTGGTTTTGAGGGGAAAGGCGATAAAACAAAGCCGTATCTAAAAGTGATTTACGATGTTTCAAGGACTGCTCAACGCATTTTACCCGCCGACATATGTGCAGGAGTTGACAGTCAAGGTACACCGCTAAAAGCTGCTGCTCGTGAATACCTTAAAGCGACTTATTTGAAGCCACTTCGTGATGCTAATCTTGACTTAACCCCTAAGAAAAATTCTAGGCTATCAAATATCCTTCAAACACATGAGGCTTTTGAAAATAAAGAAGAGCATCGATTAGTTACTCTCTTTAAAGAGTTTAACGAAAATGTTGCTGCATATTTTGAGGGCCTAGATGCCAAAGGCAATAGTATAAAAGATGATATAAAAGGCAAAGAATTAAAAGATAAAATTGATACATTCGTCAAATTATTTATTGATGAAAATCATGCGACTAATTTTGATGTAACTAACGCAAATTTAAAATCGATTTTAGAAAAGTTAGAATTACAAATTCTAGGTCAAATAAACCCTGGCCTTGGTACGATGAATAAGCTTTTTATGGCGACGGAATTACTACATCTAGAGAAAGATAATTGGACCGGCTTAAGGTTAGGATTGATAGAAGAGCTAGAAGCACATCTTCATCCTCAAGCGCAGATGAAAGTAATTGAAGCATTACAAAACAAGAGTGGTATACAGCTAATTTTAACCACACATAGTCCCAATTTAGCATCGAAAGTAAAACTCGAAAACATTATTATTTGTCATAGTAAAAATGCTTATCCCTTAAACAATAAACGTACATTATTAGATCCTGATGATTATAAACATTTAGAGCGATTTTTAGACACGACTAAAGCAAACCTGTTTTTTGCGAAAGGTGTGATTATGGTTGAAGGTTGGTCTGAAGAAATACTCATCCCCGCCCTTGCTAGAAAAATGAAAGAAGATGGTTTAATTACTAAAGATTTAACAGAAGCAGGTGTTTCTATTGTAAATGTTGCTAGTGCTGAGTTTATAAAATTTGCGAAGGTCTTTTTAAGAAGAGAAGAGCCCTATCTAAATTTACCTGTTGCTATTATCACCGATGTTGATGTGCCCGCTTATGAAAAAATATTGCGACTAGATCATGAAGGTAAACCTGAAAAAAGTGGAAAGAATAATGTTTACGATTATCAGAAGAGCAATATAGATGATGTTGTAGACAAATCCTTACTCAAGAAAAAAGAAATAGAAAAAAACTTTAATAATCAATCTACTCGTGCATTTGTCACTGAAAAATGGACATTAGAGTATAGCTTACTTGTTTCTAATACTTTAGGCAGTAGTGTGAAATTGATATTAAGTAACATGTTCCCTCAAATAGATAAAACTAAATATGAAAGCGAACTGGCTAGAAAATTGTTAGGGAAGTCGATTAAAAAACCTGAGTTTTCTTACTTATTAGCTAATTTTATCGATCCTACCTCAGATAATTATGATGATTCAATAAAACTAGAAATAACAGATCAGCCAATTGCTTCTCTTCTGGGGGCAATTAAATATGTCTGTAATTAGTATTACTGATGAGGATATTGAATATGCTGAATCTATCTTATTAAAAGCAGGACAAAAATTCGATGATGAACGAGTTGAGTTCTTAAAAGACTTAAATACGCTTGATTTACAAGCCGTCCCAGGTAGTGGGAAGACAACTGTTCTATTAGCAAAACTATTGATATTTGAGCGCTATATGCCTTTCAAAAATGGTTCTGGCGTTCTAGTAATATCTCACACAAATGCGGCAATTGATGAAATAAAAAGTCGCATTGGAGCTTATTGCCCAAAACTATTCTCATATCCAAATTTTATTGGGACAATACAAAGTTTTGTTAATGAGTTTTTAGCTAAACCTTATTTTAAGCAAAGCTTTGGAAATGACATTACTAGAATATGTGACCAAGCATATGCTCAACAAATAAAAAATAAATTAACTATCGATTCACTTAGTCAAAGAGAGACTTTCAGAAAAGTTAAATATATTTTTTCCTGTAATGAATCAAAGATATTTAATTATCGTTTTTCACCAGAACCCTATTGTACAAACTTAGTCTGTACAATAAATGGTTCTGATTTAGAAATAAATAAGCCAAAACCGAATTCGAGAAACTATCAAGATTATTCAGATAAAGAAAAGTCAGATATTTTAGATTATTTATTCAAATTAAAGTGGAAAGTTCTTGAAGAAGGCTATCTACACTTTGATGATGCCTATGCTTTAGCTTATAAATATTTATTTGCTAAGCCACAGGTAATCAATATTATTCAGCGCCGTTTTTCTTACGTTTTTGTAGATGAAATGCAAGATATGGATAAACATCAATATCAACTTTTGGAAATGTTATTCTTTGATGGTGGTGGTTCTAAATCTGTATACCAGCGTATTGGTGATAAAAATCAGGCAATTTTTAATGGTGAGATTAAATTAGATCAAATTTGGATAGACAGAGAAACAATTAAAAATATCACTGGTAGTCATCGCCTATCCCCCCTAAATGCCAGCCTCACAAATAAATTTAGTTTAACAAAATCTACTATAGTGGGTTTAAATTCCGATAGTCAAATCAAGCCTATATTATTTGTTTATACCCTTGCTAATAAAGAACAATTAATAGAGCGCTACACATCAATAATTAATAAATTAACAAAAGAAGGTTTATTCCCAGAAATCTGCTCAAAAGCGATATCCGTTGTTGCATGGGTCACTAGAAAAAAAGACGATGAAACACAAATTACGCTACCTAGTTACTATCCAAATTACAGTCGTCAGCAAAAAAAAACCAAAAGCGAGTATAACTGTTTAACAGAGTATTTAATTTGCTTTGAACAGATGAATGACAGTTTAAAGCCAATTGCTTCAAATATTATAAATGCAATTCTTAAATCACTTAGAATAGCGAAGATAAAAGATGGTGAGGGGAATTTTTTTAAAGAATCGACTTTTAGAAAGTTGCTGCTAGAAAAATCACTTTTAGATGAAAAAGAAGTAACATTTGAAAAAAACATTTACAAGTGGTCAATCAAAGTAATTAGGGGCAACGATAAGGATGTATTAGTTGAACTACAAGTTTATATTGTTTCAATTTTTAGTGAGTTATTCTCTGAATATACGCCATGTAGTAATTTTTTATATGATAACTATATGGTTGGTGATGTTTCAGCAATTACTAAAGCCGAAGAAAGTAAATTAATGTTTAACACTGTACATGGCGTTAAAGGTCAAACTCATTTAGCTACATTATATTTAGAGTCTTTTTATTATAGTGAATATGAATCCACCCAAATGAGTGAGGTTTTTAGTGGTTTAAGTAGTTTGGAGTTGATTGAAGGTATAGAGGATAAGATTGCCAGACTTGAACTCGAAATTGTTTCATTAAATGAAAAAAGAAAAAAAGGTAGTGGTAAACGAACAACTGAAATAAAAAAGTTAAATACAAAAATAGGCAGCATAAAAAAATATTCTAAAATGTTATATGTGGGTTTTTCTAGACCAACACATTTATTAGCTTTTGCTGTAGAAGAAGATAGATTTAATAAGTTAACTATTAATGATGATATTTGGGATGTTGTCTACATATAGATAGTACTCATCAAGATATTGATACTTCCTACTGTATGTCTATAAAATCCTGCGATTTTACATTTTCCTGATTACTATAAAGTTAGGAGGTTATTTAAAGTATGACACTGTATTATCATTACATAATTAGCGACATTGGCCTACCATCCAAGTACCGAAGTTGACAACACCTAGCCAGTAATCGCTTGTTAGGAATAAATTGTGCTTTTACTCTAAATTTTACCTGTTCCTTTCATGCTTAATTCAAGATGCTTTATTGCTTCTAAAGCAAGCCATTTCCGTACTGGTTTATGTCCTTTTGTGAATGACATATAAAACTCGATTCCAACATAGTACTTTAAATAAACAGCAAAAAGTAGATTTGCTGTGCTTACTAGTGACATTGGAATAGGCTTTTTATCCTTGAAATGAATACATTTAGAAATCTGGGTTATTTTAGTGAGAAAAAGTAGCGCCTAATTGTCAAACTTGAAGATATGGCCATCAATTAATGGTATTACTGTTTAAAGCCAACTGGTTAATTTAAAGGTGAAAATTGCTCCATCAGAAGAAACTAATACCGATTTAATTTATGTAATCTCCATTGGCAAATTAACAACACTTTCAGTGTGTTACAACAGAAGGCATATGTGCACTAGCCCTATTCACTCCATTGGCAAGTTGAGTACATGGCTGAAGCATTAAACATAACAAAACGATCATTGTCTTATAAAAAATAAACGAATGAATAAAAAATTAGTGAAAATGATCTCGAAATTGCAAAAGTCAGCATTTTCGTCACAAATTTACTTAAGTTAAGATTGAACAGCTACTTTACTAATTGTCACTAAATCAGATTGAAAATATTTGACTACTAATACCAAAAGAAATTATAGATAACCCTCGGCTTAACTATGAGGGAATCAAGTCAAACTAAAGCTGAAGCTGAAAAATTCAACTTTAAATAATTTTTTACAATTCAAAAAAACGGCATTCAAATACAGCTGGTGTTTCACCTGTTAAATTTGAAGAAGCGTATAATGTTGAGTTAAAAACTGCCTAGTGAAAGCTGGGAAGTCCTATTATCCTCAGTGATGAGAAGAGGTTGCCAAGGATACTTAATCGAGTCTAGGACCCCTGACTGAGCATAGATGTGTTTTCTCAATGTTAGAGAATGCTGACTAAGAAAATATAAATTAAGATTATCACTTATATAATCCGATTCTAAATTCTGTAGATCACAAATATTTTGATGCTTACATGAACTGCATTCTTTATGTTTCGGAACCATTACAATTTCAGTTAACTCTCCCTTAGCAGATATTTTTACTTTCCAAAATTCCATTTTTGTATGTATATATTCATTGAGTTCTTTATTACCACGATATATGTGTAATAAAGCTTCTATTGTTTCTATTAGTTGTTCTGGGAAATCAAATACATTTATAAACCCCAGCTCTGTAGAAAGATTTTTAATCATCCAAAAACCTATGTCATCAAGAGTACACAACATCACTTTTATTGGAAAGACATAGTAGTCATCATTCTTTCTTTTAATGGCAGCATCAAAAAAACGAAATTTAGTATCTTTTTTTTCTATTTTCGAAATATAAGGAATTCGACCTGATATTACTAAGATCAAATTGTCTATTGCCTGCTTATATGATGTTGCAGGCAGATACATTAAATAGTTATTGTGTATTCTGCAGAACGAACTATTAGACCATTCATTTTTAAAATATCCATAGCCATACTTTCGTATAGCAGCTTCAATACAGCTAACACAGAACTTGATTTCGATCTTTGACTTACTTTTAATATGTTCACCAGCAAAAAAAACACTATGAAGCTTATTTATAAATAAAGTTGGAGAGTAAATAGGATTACTCCCTAAATAAAAATCGGTATTGGTATTGAGTAAATTAAATAGAAATTCTTCCTGATATTTTTCAAAAAATGAAACTACACTGCTGTGTGCGTATGGCTGACTCCGCCACATACCATCAGCAGTTATTACACCTTTTGGATCAAACTTATCGCTGTAGATAAGCTGTTCCCTTATCAAAAAACTATGTAGGGACTCGTCTTGAGGAATATTTATGATATCTTTGGTACTTATGAAGTTAATTAGTCTTTATACAGAAAGAAAGTGCTTAAACTTACCTGTATTTTAACAGTAAATATTTTAAAGAACAAAAACTAGTGTTCAACGCCATTTAACTTGAAATATCAGTTAAGTACTAAGTTTTTTCAGACAACAACTTAGCTTGTATTTTTATAGATACTGCGCCGCTTAAATTGAGAATTATTAAGAGCTAAAAATCACCTCAAGACAAATTATCAACCAGCCTAAAAGTACTTACTCTGCCAACCCCTGTGTCAGGATCTGTCTCTTGATCACATCTCCTGTTGTTGCGCTTGCATGAATCGAGCGCCTTCTAGCAGTTGGCTCAGTGAAAACCAACCTTTCCATAAAGCTTCCCAACCAACAACACCTGTTTGCTTGCTGTTGTGCCACCCGCCTAATTTGGCAAGTGCATAATAAGCCCAATGTAATGAAGGTGTTGTGTTAGGTGCTTTTTTAGTTTCAGTCTTTGACCACAACAGTTTCCATTCAAGAAGATTGAAAAAATTTTCGCAACTAATTGATTTTTCATTATCTTTATCGACAACAAGCTCGCGTAATTGGAGAAGTCTCACCGCAATAAATGCTGTTATTACAATGATCTTTTCTAGATTATTTCGCGTTTGCATGCGAAACGACTCAACTTGAGTGCCCGCTGACTTCCACGCTTTATGGAACTCTTCAACTCGCCATCTTAGTTCATAAAATCTAACTATCTTTAGTGCATCAGAAGCACTATTTATCGGTTCGCCTGTATACAATTTCCACGACAAAGGACTTGTTCCACTTGGTGGATCAATCTCGTTGCAGCTTATTACTGTTAAATTCATACCACCAAGTTTCTTGTGTTTTTTAGGCGGATAAATAGTAATGCAAGCATAACGTACAGCTACTTTCGCAATACGTGCTTTTCGGCCTCCTTTTTGCTGTATCTTAACCGAATATGAAGCTTCGCTAGATTGATTTTCAATGTAGGGACTTAGTTTATCGCCGTCTGCATTCACGACCCGCTCATGCTTGGCCCTCACTACAAACCGTTGATTATTTATTGTTTTATAATCAAACATATCAGATTCTCGATCACAAACGCTTATGATATTGTCCATGACATCTGCAAATCGGGTACTCATTTCTTCCGACGAGCGTTGCCATTTATAACTTGCTTTCGTTTCGTACTTACGGCGTTTTCTGTCGTTAGCGGTACCAAAGTTTTCATCTTTTCTGCACCAACGATGTTGTGCACCCAAGCCAATAGTACGCTCTGTTTCTGCATCGACCATAAGGACGGTGTGCGCCAACATCCCTTTAGAAGAGCTTTGTTTATATGCGCCAGTATGTCCGAGCTCTTTAGTCACATTGTGTCGGTAACACAATGTTGATGTATCTTCTAGCGCAAGGATTGTGTTTGACAGCGTTATTGCAGGTAACAGCGAATTCAAACCGGCGGTAGCGATGTTATCTGCGTCAACTTTATCATTGCGAAGAAAGCGATATGCGCCTTCAATAGAGGCCTGTGAGCCAGATGCTTTCACAATAGAACTTCCTGTGTTGCTCGCCATTTGATGACTTATTTTTACCAGGCGTTTAGTGCGTCGTTCATCACCTAATTCAGCATGTTTAAACAAATGATTAGCCCATTTTTCAGTATCTTTTATCAGCATAATAATTAAACTCGACCGGTTTTTTCGTTATAACTGATCTGATCGACTGATATAAATAAAGTTCAATTGAAGCCTAATTTATTTGTGTATAAGAGTCAGGTGTCAGGATAGTTGTCGCCTCTAACTTTTGTAGTAGCACATATCAGATCTTACAGTTTGGGCGAATAAGTTTATGCTTCATCTGACTGGTAGCTATGAGCTGTGAGTTCAACTGGTGAATACCAGCCATTTAAATTGAATAAATTAGACTTCCCAGCTTTCACTAGACTCCGGCTTATAATCTTAAAGTACAAAACGGAAGTAAACTTCCGGTTTGTAAGCCTATATTGCTATATTTCGGAAGCAAACTTCCGTTTCTAGGGATTCAAAGGTAGTTATCGGAAATATACTTCTGTTTTTTGATAGCGTTGTTAAGCTAGATAGCTATATAAGCTACTTATCAGGGTCTTACTTGAGCGAAAAACAAACGGTCGGGTAAACTCGTTTTTGGACAAAAATGAGTTTGAGCCGAAGGACGGCTCTGTGCCAAAAGCAGCCCTTGAGTGACTTAGTGATAAAGGCTGCAAT
>TARA_R110000851_G_scaffold145169_1_pt1 | contig 17174 bp, 19 predicted proteins | sample TARA_R110000851 | Tara Oceans TARA_R110000851 (sample SAMEA4397627) | marine metagenome | biome: Polar Biome; feature: [DCM] deep chlorophyll maximum layer (ENVO:01000326); material: water (ENVO:00002006), including particulate matter (ENVO:01000060) such as... | depth 17 m
CACCTTGATTTTTTCTTATTGAGTCATAAGACCATTTTAAATATTTAAGATTATTTCTACCAGGTTGTATTAAACTTATTTTCATATATATAATATATTAATAATTTTTTAGTTTTCAAAATATTTCTTTGATTTTATTAATAATCTTTTTGTAATTACTTTTATTATCAACATCTATAATAGGAAATAGTTTATTATTAGATAATTTATTGTAATAGCAATTTTCATTGGTTAAGTATCCTGATCTTAATTCTTTACCATGAGGCACATGCATTACTACAGGAGAGTTAAAATAACCACATAATACACCACCACCACCATTAGGGGTAATAAACCCATCAGCATTAGAAAATAATCTAAGTTGTAGTTCATTATATGAATATCCAAGATTTTCTAATTTATTTAAATTTATAACTTTTCCTTCATAATATTCACATAAATCATAATCTGTAAGAACTCCAATATCTTTTACATTTTCACTTAAAGTGTGTTTTTTATGTAAAGTAATTAGTTCATTTTGGTCAGGAGCAAACTCAGTATTATTAGGTCTTTTGTAAATAACAGTATAACCTTTTTCAGTTAAATAGTTAAATATATCATACAAACATTTAATATTAAAATATCTTAAAGAACTATTTATATCCATACCATATTCTACATTATAATTATTACTAACTACTATATAGGGTTTATCTATAAGTTTTATATCTTTATAATATTCTTTATATTTAGGAGGAGTCCATTGGGAGTAATCTAACACTCCATTAGTCTTAATTTGTTCTTCTAAGGATAAATTACTATATTCTTTACCACATACAGCTAGAGCATTATGGTGAGGCCAATTGTTAGGTAAATCATTTAATCCTGCAGCTGCATTATCTAAGGTTCTGGTTTCGAACTTTTCTTCTACATTATCGCAAAAATAATAAAAAGGTTTCATACCCCTACTGGTAATAATTTTTTCTAATTGATTATTTTGATGTAACCAGTAAGCATAGGGGATAGCTAATATTAACTCATGAGCAAATTCAGAATTAATTTTTAGAGTCCTCATCTTGAATAAAATTTTGGAAGTTAGAATCTAATTCATTCTTATTAACAGCTCTTAACTCATTGGCTGATCTTAAAACTTTGTGATTTTTTTTCATTAAATCAATGTTTGGGTTTTCTTTTTTTAGTTCAGCCAAATTATCTCTATCTCCCTCTCCAGTGTATATATCACTTTTAATTAAGCGTTCTAATGACTCTAAAGTCATATCTACTTTATATGTACGTTTTTCAGAAATATAACTATATTCTCTAGTTTCATACACATCTAATAGTAAATTTTTAATTCTATTTCTAATTTCTTCTATTACTTCTTTTTGATGCGAAATGTTTTCAGATAAATTATCTTTTTTAAAAAAATACAGCTTAATATTTTCTGAGATTAGTCTGTCTAACATTGCTGAAAGAGTATCTATGTTGGTTATATATTTCATTTTTCTATTTTTAATGTTGGAAAATATTTTAAAAATAAATCATTTGGATTATTTCTAACTTCTAATATACGCTCTCTAATCTCACTATAAAAATTCCAGGCTAAAGGAACATATAAAATCTTTTCTTCAGGTTTATAAGTTTTAATATAATCAGCTGATTTAATTAAGATGTTTGTACCTGGAGTATATAGATTTTGTTTTAGTGAGTTGTCATCTATAATAATATCTAAAGTCATATCAGCGAAATTTAAAAAAGTCATCCCCTTCGCAGCAGCCCCGTACCCAACTATTTTAAATCCCTTATCTTTATATTCATTTATAGTATTTTTAAAATCTTTTACTATAGATTGGACATTTTGTTTATATTCAACATATAATTTATCTGATAGAAGTCCTCTTAATCTTTCAACATCAATTAGATTTTCAACTAAATGTTTATTAATATTTTTCTTACTAAAAACAAATAAATAGCTAATTCCATGAATTGATGTTTTAATTATATCAATTAAGTTTAAATCTGTTCTTTTAGCTAATTCATTCATAGAATTAGAATTAAAAAATGATATATGTTCATGATAAACTGTATCGAATTGATTGTTCTGAATTAGTTCGGCTTGTGAGGTTTGGATAAACAAATAAGAATCATCATGCATTATATTAGAACAGTCGTCTAGAAACTTTTTATGATTTTTATTATGAGCAAAAACATTTTGGGCAACTATAACATCAAACTTTCTATCATATGAATTTTCATTAAAATAATCACAAATTACATTATGATTTTTAGAACTAAGACTATGTAAATTCTCAGCTGGATCTATACCAAAGGTTTTTATTCCTTTATCTTTAAAACAGTCTAATTGAGATCCATCATTACAAGCTATATCTAATACAGATTTAGGATTGGCATATTCTATTACAAAATTAGAAAACCACTCAAAATGATCTCTCATTGTTTGAGAAGTTCCGCTAACATATAAATAATCTTTAAATAATAAATCAGGATTTACAATATGGGTTAATTGTATATGGTAGCATTTTTTACATAAATTAACTCCTAAAGGATATTCAAGTAAGGGTAAGTCATTAGTATGATATGAATTAGCTAATGGTTGGTTGTTTAAGTCTAATAATAGTTCTAAATTAGAAGAATCACAACATAGACATTTTTCTTGTTTATGATACATAATTATGAATTTTATTTCTGGTTGTTAAATTTATTTCGTTATAGTTATCAATTATACTTTTTGTTATACTTTCGACACTTTCATTAAATTGGAAATTAAATTCTTTTTTGAATTTTTTAGTTGAAATTGAAAAATTGTAACACTTTGTTTGTGATTTTTGATTATCAATTTGTGTTGGATCAGATTTATATTCAACTACGGGTATTTTAGTAACTTCACTAACTTCGTAAGCTATTTGTTCAGCTGTTTTATTGAATGAAGCTAAATTATATAATCCTCTTTTATCTTCTTCACATTCAATTATAGATTTCATAGCTCTACATAAATCATCAATACCTAATACTGGACGCATTATATTTTTTATATACAATTTAATTTCACCATTTTCTAAGGCACTACAAGTCATAGCATTAATCATTACATCATTTCTCATTATTGGAGAATACCCACACACAGTTCCAAATCTTAACCCATAATACTCTATATCAGATTTTTCAGCATATAAATCAATAGTATGCTTGGATATATCATATTGATTATAAGGTTTGAAACCATAATATTTTTCACTAACTGTTTTACCACCTACAGATCCATAAACACTAGAGCTGCTAGCATATATAAATTTTTGTTTTTTATTAAGTTTTTGGAGTAAATTTATAAAATTTGTAACATTATTATTAAAGGCATTTGAAAATTCTCCTTCACACATTTTAACACTAGAATGACCCGCTAATAAAATAATGACATCATATTCTTGGATAAAATCTTTTTCAAGAGAGTTAAAATCTTTCTTAATAATATCTACATTATTTGGTGGGGGGTTGAACCAGCAATCATCAATACAAGTTATATTATATATTTTATTAAACTTTTTATATAAAAGAGTACCTATATACCCATTGCTCCCAATTAGTAATAATTTTTTCATTTTACAGTTTTTATAATTTTCTCCCATTCTACTTTATATATTTCTTCTTTAAAATATTGTTTATAATTATTCTTAGATTTATTACTACAAGATAAGTAAAATTCTTTGTCATCCCTAAGTTTTTTTATTAGTTCTTTTGCTTTCTTTAAATCTCCTAATTTAACAGTTAAATCAGGATGACATTTTTCTTGTGTATCTAATCCTTCATACCCAATACAAGGAATACCTAGATAAGCGCAATTTAGGGAAAATGTCCCTGCGGCGTGTGTACGCATTAAATGTACCCCTATTTCAAACTCATTTAGTTTATGAATCCACTGCTTCCAATTCATATAAGGTAAATGATTTACAAATTGTTCTTCTCCAGGTTGTTTTCTACCCATACTAGGAGCATATATTATATTTTCAATTTCCTGAGCTACTATAAATGAGTCAAATCCTCCATACCAATTAACAAAGTTGCCTCCTATAATAACTCCTTTTCTTTTAACATCATCAAGTTTTCCAACAGCATCTTCTATCATTAAAGATTTCATTACCCTAACATCTTTATGTTCTGTTAAACCTTGATAGTAAATTTTATCTGATTCATTATGGGTAAAAATAATATCAGACTCAATTAAAGTATTATAATACCATATTTGTTTTTCTAAGGGGTAGTCTTGAAAATACCAATGAGGGCCCTCTTGCATTACTGCTACTTTACTACAAATAGTTTTTAATTTTTGTAAATCAAAATTTGGATTTTTTTTAGGGATAATAACAATACCTAAATCATAAGGTTTAGAAGGTAGTGAATTAATATTATAATGATCAGCATTTAAAGCAACCATCCAAGCAAATTCAGTTCTCATATTTTCATGGGTTCTAGGAATTTTACCTGTAAAATCCATTTCTGTAAAAAATGCTATTTTCATTTGGATAATAATTTTACATCATTTTCTACCATAAGACCTACCCACACTTTAAAGGGTGTTTTAGGTTTCCAATTAAATTTCTCTTCAGCCTTACTAGAATCTCCTATTAACAAATCAACTTCTGCGGGTCTCATAAATTTAAGATCTTGTTTAACATAAGGTTTCCAATCATCAATACCAATATATTTAAAAGCTATGTTTAAAAATTCTCTAATTGAATGTGTTTCTCCTGTAGATATAACATAATCTTCAGGATTATCTTGTTGAAGCATTAACCACATAGCTTCTACATAGTCCGGAGCGTAACCCCAATCTCTTTTAGCATCTAAATTACCTAATGAAATGTGATCAGCTAAACCTAATTTAATTTGAGCTATACCATTTGTGATTTTTCTAGTAACAAATTCAATTCCTCTTCTTTCAGATTCATGGTTAAATAAAATCCCACTACAAGCAAACATATTATAAGATTCTCTATAATTTTTAGTTATCCAATGACCATATAATTTAGCCACCCCATAAGGACTTCTAGGATAAAACGGTGTATTTTCAGTTTGAGGAGTTTCTTGGACTTTACCAAACATTTCTGAAGTAGATGCTTGGTAGAATCTGATTTTGATGTTGTATTCTTTAATGGCTTCTAATATTCTTAATACTCCTAAACCTGTAACTTCTGAAGTTTGGAGAGGCATTTGGAAACTAGCTTTAACAAATGATTGAGCGCCTAAATTATATACTTCATCTGGGTTGGATTCTTTTAAACAGTTGAGAAGAGAAGTTTGATCTGTTAAATCTCCATGTAGAATTGTAATTTTGTCTTTTACTAATGAAAGGTTTGAATCATCTCTTGAAGCTGACCTTCTTTCCATCCCATAAACCTTATATCCTTTAGTTAATAGTAATTCAGCTAGATGACTTCCATCCATTCCGTTTATTCCTGTTATTAGTGCGGTTTTTTTCATATTTTTTTAAAGTCTTTATATTCATAAAATTTATTTGATCTATTACTAGTCAAAGTTTGTACATTTTCTTGTGATAATTTTAAAAATTTTTGGAAGTTACTATGTTTTAGATTCCCAAAAGAATTAGGATTGGATTCATTTTTTACATATAGTCTTTTATTAGGATGTCTCCTGGCATGGACATGGATAATATTTTTACATATAAACTGTAGATAATTATCTTTACATAATTTTTCGGCCATTATTGATAATCCATGATCATCATTATAAAGTAAACATAAAGGTATATTAACCCCAGATTTAATTAAATTTGATGATATAACTAAACATGAACCACTAATTTTTGGTTTTTTTATATAGGTAAAATCAAATTCTTTTGATTCAGAATTTATCTCATTCATCGTTTCAATTGGTAGAGGTGATTTTGCTTGGTTTAAGTTTAAGTGACCCTTATCATCATCTATAAAAGTAAGATTTTCAAATTTAGGATGAACTAAAGGATCCCAACTTGCATCCCACATTTTTCGGTCTGCGAAACTTAAAATATATCTATGTATATTTTGTTCATCAGTATAAACAGCTAAGGTTTCAATAGCTTGAAATGCCTCTTTAGGAAAGAAACTATCAGTTTCTCCCCACATAACATAATCTACTTTTTTACAATAGTTATGATTTAAATCTCTTCGATAATCTGCATGGAAATAAAATTCATCTTTATTAGTATGGATAACAGTATTAATATTTTCCACCCCAATTTCTTTTAATCTAGTAATACCCTTATTAAATTTTTCAACTAATTCTTCTTCTGTGATTTGGGTTTTATCTATTTCTTCAATTTTTTCAGATATATTAAAACAGAAATCCAAAGTTACATTTTCCTTATTTTCAACAGTATCAAGTAGATTAATTAAACCATCAATATATTCTTTATATATTTCTATCTCAAAGAACATTACATGGACTCCTATTACATATTTTTTATCTAATTTAATTTTCATATTTTTTAATTAAGGCATAATATATGCTGTTCCAGGGTCATTTTCTAATATTGAATATGGTTTTTTTAGATATAAGGATAATGCTATAAGTAGTTCTTTTTCTTCATCTCTATTAGCATCATCAATTATAATTGGGACTTTATTAAGAAGAGAAAATAGAGATAAATTTTCCATAAATCCCATCCTACCCTTACCCTGAGGTCCGTCTATTAAAATGGCGCTATATTTTGAAGGGATGTTAGATTTAATAATATCCGGATCATACCAGTTTCCTTTTAAAGGGGCATATATATAATTTGATTCAGGAACATGGTCTATCCAATCCACATTTTGTTCTATTGAATAAACTTTATAATTTTTAACTAATTCTTTGGTTCCAAAACCACTTCCAAGTTCAATTATATTTGAACCTATGGGTATTGTTTTTTTTATAAATTCTTGACATTCATCACTAATATCTATTCTTCCTAATCCCATTATTTATATAATTTTAATTGTAAAAATATTCATATGTTTTTTTCATCCAATAATGTACAGCTTGGTTATCTTTATTATTTGGTATACAGTTGTACTGATATATCCACCCACATTTAGTAAAAGATAAATTTTTATCTAAAATCTCTTTTCTATTTAAATCTACCATATTATATTCATAAGGTAAAAGTTTAAAATCTGTTTTATGTTTATGAATCCATATATTAAAGGGTGTTTGATCTGTACCTACTTTAAATTCTTGTTCTATTTGGATAAGAAGATCTTTATTTAACCAATAAAATTCTATAAAAGATTTAAATAATTCTTTATGCTTTTTGTTAGCAATCCAAAAACCCGAATCTATATATTTATCCCAAGGCATACTATATCCCTCAAAGGCATATTTAGAATAATTTTCCATACTTCTTAGGGCCCAATCCCAACTAGCATCAAACTGGGCTCCACATAGTTTATGCTCAGACATTTCAAAAAAATTAGGACAATCTGGGTGAGGTATAGTATCAGCATCAACGTAACATACTTGATCATATTCAATGTTGTTGGCTTCTAATAAATCAAAAATATAATATCTCTGCCAAGTTAATTTCATTTCTTCATGAGGGTGAATTAAATCTGTTAAGACAAAACATTCAGCATTATTTTTCTTGCACCAAATTTTCCAACTATCAATAGAATATTGATATGGAGAACTTCTACTGGAGTGAAATCTTTCCCACTCTTTATCCTTAATATTAGGATCAACATTCATTAAAAATATTATATTTTTCATAGTATCATTCTTATTGCTTCATAAGACTCAGCAAATTCCACTCCTATTTGTAAACCCCTAGTTCTTGCTATGTCATATATATAATTTTTCCCCATAAAAGCTCTTTCACCCTGGGTTTTATAACAGTCTATCATTGTATATTTTAAATCTAAATCTTTTTTTGTTAAAGGAACAAATACATCAGTTCTAAATGTTCTATTATTCCAAGGTAATTCATAACCTAAAATTGTTGTTGTTTTAAAGGCTCTAAAACATTCTGAGTATATTGCTTGGTGATCTTGATGGTTATCATAAGAACAAGGACATAATACTAAATCATATTTATTTTTTTGGTTTAGTTCCCATAAAAAATTTAATATACGTTGTCGTTGTTCAAGCAATACACGAGGTTCATAATTTAAAAATTTAACATTAGCTTTAATAAAACTCATAGCTTTATAAAACTCTTTAACAGGATCTCCTTTTGATAAAGATTGAGCTGCAGTAAATCCTATAACATCTATTTGGGCTGTATCTTTATATTTTGATAATAACCCTCCACACCCTAATTCCACATCATCTGTATGAGGAGCTAATGCTAGTATTTTTTTAAATTGCATATTATTCCTTCTTTATCATTAAATATTTTCCCATTAGAGGTTTGAAAACCTTCACTTTCACCTATTTTATAATTTATTTTTATTATTTTTAATTGTTCAAGTTCATCTATAGCTTTACGTACCTCTAAAGAAGGATTACCATAATCATCTAAAATTATAAGAGGATTATTAAAATATTTAACTACTTTATTTACATCATGGATTACGTTTTCATATGTGTGGCCGGCATCAATTACTACTACATCTGCTTTTGAAAATTCCCATTCTGTATTATATAAATCTTGTTTGATGAATTCTATATTATCAACATCTTTACAATTATTTTTAGCTTGTTCTATATTCCATTGGTCTTTATCTACCCCTATAACTTTTCCAAAACATTCAGCATATATTCGAGTAGTAGTACCTTGACAACACCCTAATTCTATTAAAATTTTATCTTTGTATCCTTGACCAAAATGTTTTAAAATATCCTCTTTGAATTTTTTACTAGTTGTAAATTTATGAGTATCCTTATGTAAAGTTTTATCTAATACGTTTGATGAGTAGTTATGTTTAACTAATTCCCAAGTCTGTTTCATTATGTTATTTCTTTGATCTTTAGGGATTCCATTAAATATCCAGTTATAACCATATTTTATAAAAAATGGAGTTTTATCTTCATTTAATTGCCAATTATAACCAAACAATTCTTTTCTATGCATATGGGTAAGTTTAAACCCCATAGGTAAATCTAAATTAACATCAACTTTATTTATTTGTAACCAATAATTAAGGGGGGTTTGTTCTGTTCCTTTTTTAACAATTTTATCTTGTAATTCTACGAGTTCATCAACATTATTGATATAAAGTTTTTTAAGATCATTAATTAAATCCTTATGATCTTCATTAAAAATAATAAATCCAGAATTAACATATTTACTTTGATCTAACTTATACCCATTAAAAAAATCTTTATAACCTATAATACTGTCATAAATCCATTTCATATTATCCTTATCTCTCCAAGCTGTAAATTTTCTTTGAGTTAGATTGAAAAAGTTTGGAGCATCCCATTTAATCATACATGAACTATCAACTAAACATATTTGATCATAATCTATTTTTTTTCTTTCTAATTCATCAAAAACAAATATTAACTTTTGCCAATTTACTCGATATTTAAATAAATCCGGTTCTATGGGTTGGTTGAATTCAACAAATAAACAATCATTTTTTTCACACCAATATTTCCATGTATTTTTTGAATATTGAAAATACTCATAATTTCCATATTTTTGGGATAAATTTTGATTTTCAACCCCAATCCAATATATAACATTTTTTTTCATTATTTATAATATAATAATTTTATTTAGTTAATCCAATCTATTTTTAAGCACTTATTTAATTATTTTAAATCCTTCTCTATATACTAAAGGTATTAAATGTGAAAGGTTAGTATTTTTAATTTTAGTGTAATTTATTTCCATAATTTTTTATATATTATTATTTTAATGCTATTTTCCAATTATTTCCTTCTATTATTTTAAATATATATTCAATTCTTTTAGTACTAGTATGATATTTTTTAATATGTTCATACCCATTTAATCCTATTTCAATACACTTTTCTTTATTATTTAAATAATATTTTGCTTTTTCTTCAAATTCTTGGGGAGATGAGTATTCTACATAACTAATTCCATCTTCAAATATATTAGGAAATTCTATCTGTTTCTTTTGTACAAAACAACATGTTTTATTCGACATAATTTCCCACATTCTTCTACAGCTATTACCAGCCCCCCAAGCACTTACTCCTATATATGAATTTATAATATAATCCATATATTTAGTGTAAGAGAAGTTTGAACCTATAATATTATTATATCCTTCATTTTTAAGTTTTTGGACAATTTCTTGGGATTCTTGTCTTAATCCTGTAGTTGTGTGATTAAAACTACAAAACATATCATATTTTTTTGATATTAAATCAGTTTCTTCATTTTTAAAATAACTACTTTTAGAACTAACTAAAAGTGGGTAAATTTTAGCTCGAGCTAAATCTTCTTTATAAGTTTCTCTTTTAAAATACCAATTACATCTTTTATACATCTCTTCATCAATCCAAGGATCTCCTTTACATAATAAAGGATATTTTTTTAAATTTTCTGATGTTTGTTTAGGAGTTGGTGTCCCCGTAGAATTATACTCACTCCCATCTATATAAGCTACTATTTTAGGTCTATTTATTTTATCTAATAGATTAAAGGTAAATCCTTGTGGATTATAAGTATATTGACGTTTACACCAAAAAACAAATATATAATCTACTTTTTTTGAAAGAGATATAATCTCTTCTTCTGTATAATTTTTAAGAGAATAATCATATTTAAAGATTTCAATTTCCTTAGTATTATTTAACCCATCAGTTACTAATCCTGCTAGAGTATCTTTCTCCCCATTAGGATAAATTGCAAGTATTTTTTTCATTCTATGAATATTTTTTAACTAATTCTTTTCTAAACTTTTCATCTACTAAAATGTAGGGGATGGTGTGAGTAATACCATAATTTTCATGCTCACGTTCACCTCTTACTAAATTTAGGAAAATTGAGTCCTCTAAGAAGACCATTGTATGAGCTACATTAGGTTTAATAACAGCTATATCACCTTCATGTATTAATTGAATATGTACTTGTGATTTAGGATTAGATAAATCTTTAATAACACTAACATATTTACCTTTTACTAATAAACATTTTTGTTCTTGGATTGGATGATAATGGTTAGCTCTAACTGTACCTCTTTTAGACTCAATATATCCTATTAAGTTAATGGGTTCTGGAAGTTCATAATTACTAATTTTACCCCTTTCATCAATATATTCTTTACCACCTTGGATTGTATATTCTAATTCAGGTCTAATTTCACGTTTAGACCAATTAATTATCATTTTCTCTAAACATTGTTTCAAGTCATATCTAAATTTAAAACCAGTTGATAATAGTTTTTTATTTGACATTGTATATCCTAAATTAGGTATTTCATCATCTGTTTCTATTAAAGTAAGATTAGGATTAATACTTTTACATAATTCTGCTACTTCTTTAACAGTCATGTTTTCTTTTGAGAGATGGAATGTTTCTCTTTTAATATTGCTATTTTCAGACATAAATTTAAAACACCTAGCAACATCTATCAGGGGCACTAAACTTTTTAACTGAATACCTCCTGAGAATAGTTTTATAGTCCCACCTTGAGAGGCTATTTTAGAGAATAAATTAGGCATTATTCCTATTCTCATTGTGTCCTTAGAGTATCCATAAACCGAAGCTAGTCTTAATATAGTATAGTTTAATTTTGATTTCTTTAAGTCTTTTTCAGTTTGATCTTTTCCCTTTGAATAGGTTAAAATTGGGGTTGTTGGTTCATTTTCCCCAACATCATATTTAGTTTCATTAAACCCTTCATAAACTACATGAGTTGAAGGAAATAATAATTTACAATGTTTAGGAACATTATTTATTACATTTCTAGAACCCTCAACCCCAACTTTTTCAATTAATTCATTTTGACCAAAATTTTCTTCAAGTTTGGTGTAAGCTACATCTGTTACTCCGGCAAAATGATATACAACATCTGCATCTTTTAATAATTTCTTCATGAAATTTTTATCTAAGATATCCCCTTGGATAAAATTAAAACCCCAATCTCTTAATTGTTTAACTCTTTCAGATAAAAACTTTTTATCAGTTACTATAATATTTTTATATCTAGTTTCTCCTGAATATAATTTACAAAGTTCAGTTCCTATATAACCTAATCCTCCGGTTATTACTATTTTTTCCATTTTTATTTATTTTTCCAAAAATTTATTACATTCAATATAATTTCATCAACAGTTTTTGTTACCTTCCAATTTAGTTTAGTTTGGATTTTCTTAGGATCAGGAATTTTATCCCAAGCTTCAGCATATAAAGGTCCGTAAATTGTTTTAGGGTCAATATGAGAGATCTTAGAAGTAGAATTAGTTAGTTCTTTTACCCTTTTAGCTAGATAATTAATTGTAACCTTATTTAAAGGATTACCTACATTCCAAATATCATTTTTGTCATGAATAGATGTTAAGTATATTCCATCAATAATATCTCCAACATATGTAAATGCTCTAACTTGTTCTCCATCCCCAAATACTGTTATATCTTCTCCAGCTAATGCTTGAGTAACAAATCTAGGTAGTACAAATCCTGCATCAGGCAACTGTCTTGCCCCACTAATATTAAAGGGTCTTATAATTTGATATTTTAAATCTGATACCTTAGCAGTATTGCTTATTACTATTTCAGATAATAATTTAGCCATAGAATACTCATTACGTACTTTAAAATCACCTACAAGTAATTTGTCTTCATGTTCTTGCAACATTACTGCTTTATCTCTATAACCATATATTTCAGATGTGCTAACAAATATTAAAGGACAATTATATAGTTGAGCTCCTTCTAAAGCCCAATAAACATCATCTAAAATATAACGAGCCATTTTTCCAGAATGTTGAAGTATCCCTGCAGGTCCTACTGGACTTGCTAAGTGAATTATTATATCAAATTTTGTATTAATATCCCATTTGTATGTGAGAATATCTTGGATAATTACTTCACACCCATCACACATAGGATCATCTGGAGAGATTGTATTTGTTGATAAATTGTCAATGATGGTGATTTTATTGCCATGTTTTTTATATTTTTCAATAGTATAAGATCCTAAAAATCCAAGTCCCCCAGTAATTAAAATATTTTTATTTTTCATCTTCTTATTTTTTTTTATTTTTCCACCAACTATCAAGTTCCCTTGCATCTCTATAAGATCTGTCAGTCATATTTAAATGATTAACCCAACAATCACCTACTACTACACATCTTATTCCTTGTTCAGCCCAGGTCATAATTTGTCCCTCATTTCCCCCCCATTTGCCATCTCCACCATTATGAGGATGTTCAATTGAAAATAAATCTCCATTAGGTAAGGATTTTTTATGATATAATTCTTTAGTAAAAGCATACATATGTCCTCCTAAATGTTGCCCCCAAACTTTTCCACTAACCTCTACATTTCTCCCTGTAGGGTGTGGAAAGTTTTGAATTGGGATATTACCAATTCCCCCGGCTACAGGTCCATAAACTGTGTTATCACTTTGAGGATCATTTAATATATAATCTACCATTTTGTTGAAGGATAGATCAGTTATAATATCATCTCCAGATAAAATAATAACATCACATCCAGCATCTATAGCTTCTTTTATACCTCTATTCCAGGCTCCTGTTAAACCTGTAAGAAATTGATTTTCAACATATGTGTGGTTTAAGTTTTTATATTTAGGGAGAGATGTATCAAAAATCTCATTAAAAGATGATCTTGGATCTGATTGGTTATCTATAGCAAATACTTCAAAATCATGAGTACAACTATTATAAAGACTTTCTAAACTTTTTTCTAATACAATTTTACCATTAGGTCTAATTTTATCAGAGTGATGAAAAGCAAATGTGTAACCTACTTTTTTATTCCCCATAATTATTTATTTTATTTAATTTAATGAATTAATTCTAAAAATCCAAGCTATCTTTTTAATTTCTAAAATATTTGTTTTTCTATAATATACCAATTAATAAATTCCAATAACCCTTCTTTAAATGGTTTTAAATTTAAGGACCCAAATTCATCCTCATATCTCTTTAAAGATATCCAAACTTTTTTAGGGGCTGATGATGAGACATTATTTTGGGACTTTCCTTTTATAATGTTTTTCTTAAACTCACTCCCAATTATCTCAGCCATATTATAAATGGTTGTTTCTTCTTTCCCACCAATATTATAGACAGATTGTTTACCATTTATTATATTTAATAACATATTACAACAATCTGATATGTGTAAATAATATCTATAAGCTGACCCATCATCAAACAAATTTATATTATCATTAGTCATAGCTTTACTAACTAATTCACTCATTACTCTTGTATCATCCATAGATACTCCAGGACCATAACATAATGAGACACGTGATGATTTAGAATCAAATCCCTTATCACGAAACCCATTAATTATATTTTCTCCAGCGAGTTTACCTAATATGTAACAATTACGTTTATTATCAAAGGAAAAATTAATAACATCATTCTCTTTATGAGATTCAGATGTATTATTGTTAGCATATATTTCAGAACTACTTAAATATAGTACCTTTGCATGTTTATTTTGGATAAATATAGATTCTAAGGTATCATGTAATCCTACAAGATTTATTGATAAAGTTGAGTAGAAGTCTGACATGAATTTAGAGGGTTGAGCATACCCAGCACAATAAAAACAATAATCAATTTTATGATCTAATATTGAATCTCCTTGAGTCTTCATAGATAAATCTAGGGATTCATAAGTAACATTTTTATTATTAAGTATATGTAGTAATCTATAGGCTTTAGGTTTGCTACTTTTACTAGTTAATAATAATTTTATGTTATAATTTTTTTCTTCATTTAAATAATTAAAATACTCACTTAATAACCCCCCAATTAAACCATTAGCTCCAGTTATTAATATTGTTTTATTTTTAAACTCCTCCATGTCACCATTTGAAAAAATAGAGTCACATACATTTTCTATAAATTTATTCATGCTTTTAATTTTAATAATATACTTTTTTTATCTAAACCTGCTTCTTTTCTTAAGTCATCATAGGAGCCATAACTAGTAAGAAATTTTCTATCTATCCCAATATGTTTAATATTTTTATCAAAGGTTTGACTAATTAAATCACCTAACCCACCAATTTTAAAATGATTTTCAACAGTATATAAAGTATCACAATCTTTTATAATATTGGTTACATCTTGAATTGATTGTTTTGATATATGGGATAAAGTAGGAACATAAAAAACTCCTATATTCTTATCTTCTAGGACATCATCTAAGAAATGACCACAAACAAATACATATCTTCCATCTTTAGATTCTCTAACTAGATTAATTTCTCCAGGAATTACTTTTAATTGTTGGTTATGAGAATGGGAGGACAACCTAAAATACTTTGGGTTACCATTACCCCAAGTTTGGTTAAATAATTCATAAAATTCCTTAGGATTTCCAGGTTCATATACTTCCATATTTGGAATTAATCTCATTAGGGCCACATCCCCATAACAGTGATGAGTACATCCTAAATCAGAATAATCATATGAACCCCCTACTGATATTAATGTTACATCTGTTTTTTGATATCCTAAATCTACTTTTATCTGTTCATAGGCACGTTCAACAATAAAAGGAGCAATTGTATGTACAATGGGACGCATACCTTCTAAAGCTAACCCTGAAGCCATACCTATTATGGATTGTTCACATATTCCGACATTATAAAATCTTTTAGGGTCATACTCTTCTGTTTCTTTTAATAGATAATGACTAATGTCTCCTATTAAAACCACAGATGAGGGATCATCTTTTATTAATTTAGAACAAATATTTGCAAATTCTTTTCTCATTTTATTATAGTTCTTTTATGAATTTTTTATATTCTTCTTTATTTGGGGACCTATGGTGCCACCCAAACATATTATTTTCAATTTCTTTAATCCCTTTACCCTTTATTGTATTAGCAATGATAACTTTAGAGTGGTGTGAGGAAGACATCATACAGTGAAATTTTAATTCATCTAAATTATGTCCATCAATTTCTTCTACCTCCCAACCAAAGGCATGGAATTTTTCATGCAAATTTATTGCTGGCAGAGAGCGGGTTTGGGAGTTATTATTATCCACAATGCATACTAGGTTTGTTAAATTTAAATTTTTAGCTATACTAAGAGATTCCCATATAGTACCCTCATTAGATTCTCCATCTCCTATCAAACAAAAAACCTTTCCTGGTTGATTTTTAATTTTTTTAGCGAGAGCGGCTCCTATGGCTATGGGTAACCCATGTCCTAAAGAACCTGTAGAAGCATATATGTCCATTATCTTATTCCTATCAGGATGACCACCTAAAATACTTCCTTTTTTTCCAAAATTTAATAAATCATCTAATTTTATTTTATTTTTATAACATAAATAGGAATAATATGCTAAACATCCATGCCCTTTACTTAAAATAAAAATATCATCATCTGTTTTTTGTTCACATATTGTTGTTAAAATTTCAACAATAGACATAGCACTTGGAATATGACCATGTCCTGCTTTATGAGCTGCTTTTATAATTAACTTTCTTATTTCTTTTATCATATGTCTCTTTCTTGAATTATTGGTGATTGGGTAGGCCAATATATGTTTAATTTTTTTGAATTCCAAGGAATGGTGAATTGATTATTTATATCTGAATATTCTTCTTTATATGAAAGTTTATAAAGAATACTAGCTTCATTACTAATAACTAAATAACTTAAACCTACTCCAGGAGGTAAAGTAATATTATTTTTATTATGGTGAGATAAAAGTAGCCATCTCCACTTATTAAAAGTTGATGAATTCTTTCGATTATCTACTATAACACAATACACTTCACCATAGACACAAGTTATGTATTTTGTAGTATTAAAATCACCATGAATTCCTCTTAATACATTCTGGTGGGATACAGAGACTTTATCATGATTAAAAGTTGTTTCTAGCCTATTAGCTTCTTTATGGACTGTCCAGTAATAACCCCTAAAATCATGATAACATGAAGGCTGTTTAAGAATTACTCCTTTAAAACAATTATCTACTATTTGTTTATTTGTATACATTAATTATATCTACTATTTGTTTTATTTCTTGTATTGTTAAATCTTGATGGTTTGGAAT
>TARA_R110000851_G_scaffold296023_2_pt1 | contig 17171 bp, 22 predicted proteins | sample TARA_R110000851 | Tara Oceans TARA_R110000851 (sample SAMEA4397627) | marine metagenome | biome: Polar Biome; feature: [DCM] deep chlorophyll maximum layer (ENVO:01000326); material: water (ENVO:00002006), including particulate matter (ENVO:01000060) such as... | depth 17 m
TCATCATCACCATAGTCTCCACCAGGTTCATCTGGTTCAACTAAAGGCAGTAACTCATCCTCTTTAAAATCTCCAAGAATGAGATTTGGCGCACTAAACTCTAAAAATTCCTTTGCTTTTTTTATTACATCAAATACTGCTTCAAACTCCTCTTGACTTATCTCCTCTATAATATAATCATCTCCATCAATATCAATTACCTTTCCAGGTTTATCATTATGTTCAGAAGTTTTCTTATTTACTATAACATAATCACCTATATTATAACCTGGTTTTTCATCAGGACCAGGTTGAGGTTCAGGGCCTCCTTTTTCTCTTTTATTAGCACGATTAAAATAATCTGCAATTATCCACCAATCAGGAACTATAGGGTTTTCCTCATCATAAGGCATCCCAATCTTTGGAAATTGTTGTTCTGGTACTAATAAAGGAACTGCCTTACTATTAAAATACAAACATTTATAAACCTGTTCCATTGCCTCTCTATCAAGTTGAGAGTTTATTCTAATATCCATACAAGCATTAGCCCTTTTTACTTTACTAAAATCAAAGGTAAGTAAGCAATCTCCTCTTAAAATATGCCCCATCTCATGTCTAAATGCAGCTTTCATTGCTGGCTCCCAATAACACATATATTTAGTAAATGTAGGATACCCAATTACAAACTTCTTTCTTTTTCTGCTATAGGTTGAATAAAAGGTAGTAGCATTAGGGTCATATTTTAGTAAAATACTCTTTGAAATCATGCCTGCTTTTCTAATAAGTGGGTCTAATGTATTTATTCTAAAATCATCTGATATACGAGATAGGTTTTTTGCAATTCTACTTGAAGAAGAAACTTTAAATTTATTATCTCCAATATCTTTTTTTACACTCTCTATATAAAACTCCCAAAAACTATCCCAATCAGTATAATATTCAAAATTATCTATTTTTCCACCCTCTTCATAATCTTTTTTTGTAGTAGAACCTTTAGTATATCTTTTATAATCCCCATCTGTAAACCATACTCCTGTATAATCAGGCAACCTATCTATACTTTTAATAAGCTTACCCTCTAATATATCTCCCTTATGTAAATCTTCTATACGAACAATCCCCCCTTTTGCATAAGATTTTGTTATTAATCTTTCTAATCTCTCTTTTTCCTCTTGTAAAACTGCATAATCCTCTCCACCTGATTCAGTAATTTCTAATACTATATCTAATTCTTTTATTTCATTTTTTAATCCTTCAATATTTTCTTTTGTTCCTGTTTCACCTAATACATAAATCTTGTAAACAAATATGAAATCTGAAATTATTTTACTAAACTTTTTAATAAAGTCCTTTTCTCCCTCAATATTACCCCTATAAAATGGATGAGCATTTAAAACGCTACCTCTGATTGACCAATCAGTTTTATTGTCAGGCAAAGCAAGGAAAGTATCAGTATCAAATTTAATTGCTAAACTATGCCAACCATATAAACCAACTTTAACTTTATTTCTTGGATTTGCACTATTATAAAAATCTTTAGCAAAATCTTTTTTGGTTATGAAATCAAAAACTTGTTGTACGTTATCAAATTGTGGTCTTGTTTTTCCATGTGTAAAGTAAACTTCAAAATCAGTATAACGACTATCTTTGTTTTTTTCGTAATATTCTTTAGAGTAAGAAAAATCTTTAATAATTACTAATGCTTCTTTTTCTGTAACATTTAATTCTTTAGCAATTAATTTAGCTGATTTTCTTCTTATTTTATCTTCTTTCCTTTTGGCTTTTTCTTCAGCTAACTTTTCTTTCGTTTTGTTAGGCATTAAATTTAAATGTACCCATTCATCAACTTCTTCAATTTCGTATTGTGTTTTAGGAAATTTAGCAACTACTTTTTTAATTATATTTTTTGCTTCGTTTATATCCTCTTGACCTACTTCTTCATACCCTACATCTCCGTTTTCTCTCGTTCTAAGATTAATTTGATTGTTATTAGGTTCTTCTTCTGTTTCATCAGAAAACCAACTTGAATTATTTAAAACATATTCCTTCCATTCATCTACCTGACCACCTTTTGCATAATCTTTAGGTTTTTGGTTTTCCCATTTTTCAGCAATTAGTTTGGCTATTTTTAAGGTTTCAAATTCTCCTTTAAATTCTCCTTTATATTCAACTATCCAATCTCCATCTCTTTTGAAATTTTCTCTCTCTTGCCATTTATCATAATACCACCTGCCTTGTCTAAATACCTTGCTATTCCCACTTTCGGAAATATAACCACCCTCATTATCATAAGCACTCTCGTTTTCCATAGTAGAACTCCACCCATCATCTCCTATGTTTTTTTTCCATACTATCCCACCTTTTGCATAAGAACCTTTATGGTATATTTTAGTTCCTTTCCATAGGTGCTCCCAATCAAAATCTTTTTCTACTTTTTTTATTGGTCCTATTCCTGCGGCACTAATAGGTAGTTCTTTTTTTATATTTTTTTTAAATTCAGCTATATTTTTTGATTTTTTTAATACTTTTTTACCTTTAGGAGAGTTTAATAACCACCAACCTAAACTATTATATATATCGACTTCTCCACTTGGTTTTCCGTTGGGTGTAACTTTCCCCCCTTTTGAAAATAACCCTTTTTTATAAGCATCTATAGTTCCGGCATCCATAGGTGACCCTTTGTCAATATGTTTTTTAGCTTGTGATAAACTTTCAAACATTGAATCCTCTACATAATATTCTTTAAAATTAGGTTCATACATTATATCCTCACCTTTATATTGTATATACTCTATCTCCCCACCTTTTTTAAATTTAATAGTTTTTATCTTACCACCTTTTTTATAAGTAACTATCTCCCCATATTTATCCACTCTATTCATATTAACATCTGATACCCAGTATGCTGTTAAACCGCGACCTCCATCACTATCAACGCCTATATATTCTTCGGCATCATGATAAGATTTGAATACTTGTGGTTTTTTCCAATTTGAAGCAGATGAGTTTACTATTCCCTTACCTTGTCCTCTACCTTTATTATATGTTATATAAAATTTTCCCATTTTAGTTCAAACTAAAAAGTTCTTTAAGATTTACAACATTTCTTCTATTTCTATCACTTTCTGGGATAGCATCATATATTCCTTGTAATATAGGTTTTACCTCTGAACTATTTAAGAAATTAAACTCCTTATACTCAGCAGATTTTATATTTTGTATATTCTTTTTATAGTCTATAAATGAATTATTATTATTAAGTGTGTCTTCAAAGAAAATATAAAACTCATTCATAAAGTAGAACCTCTTATATAAAGAAAATGATAATGAATTATAATAGTTTTCAGTAGTATTTCCATATAAACTCCTTTTTGCTATTTCATTAAGCTTTCTCTCAGGTTTTCCCTTTGTAGTTTTTTGTGTTCCTCCATAAAATAAGGTTTCTGTAAACTCCTTATTAGCTTGTAAGGTATGAGTGCCTTTTTGTCCATCCTTATTAAGAAAATCAACAAAGAAATCATTTACTATCTCAAATTGTGATGTAAATAAATCTGAATCAATAAGTTTATCAGTTCTAAGAAGTTGGAGTATTAACCCATAAATAAAGGGTATCATTTTTTCGCCTATATCTCCTAATGTATCATATTCTCCCTTAGCATCTTCATTTGCAGCCCTAATATACTCTAAGGTATTATTTGTCCAATTACTTAAAACTGCAGCATTTCCTTCTGTTTCAGTATAGGTTTTTGTAAGTTCTAACTCAAGGTAATTAAAGTATTCTTTACCATAATTTTGCGATTGGGCAGCAATTATATCTCGTAATTCCATTAAACGAGACTTACTCTCACCACCTGTACTTTTAGCACCTACCATAGTTGGAGCGCTTTGTGTATTTCCTGAGTATAATTCTTTAGATAAACATACCCATAGCTTAATTAACCCTTCAAATAAACTCCTTAACCCCTCATCACTTTCAAAATCACTTTTTCCACCTAAGAAATTATCTTTCCATAGTTTTCCCCAAGCTGTTTTTTCCCATTTATATTCATCTTGATTTATTGCACTTAACAAACTACTATCATCTCCCCCAACAATAGGGTATGATTTTGCCATATTAGTTACATATTTATTCCAATCCTCATAAAAATAGTTCCCTAATGTATCTGTTTGGTTAAGTATTTTTGGTAAAAACCCATACTGCCATTGAAGATTTACCTCATCTAAAAACTCTAACTTAGTTAGTAGTGATGTAATATCCATCCGTGCCTCGCCAACTTCAGTGTCTACACAATTTTTTATTACATTCTCCTCATTAGTTGGTGGGTAAAGAGCCATACTATCTTCCATAATTACTTGTGCGAACCTTCTAAATAAAGCCTCCTCAATATCCTTAGTTGCATTAGCAATACCTATTACACGACAGTCTAATAACGGAAGACCTTTTTTAATTTGTTGGGATATAATTCCTGCTACCGATTCATAGTATTCATTTTTTACAGATAATGGGATGTTTAACCCTTTTTTATCATTTATCTGTTTCATAGTCCAATCTTTCAATGTTCTCTCTCTAACTATATGTAAAAGTGGAGCATACTTTTCTTTATCTTGTTCCCCAACCTTATCTAATTCATCCAGTATTAACCAGTAATTTCCAAAACCTAAAAGGGTACATAGGTACATAGACATATCTCTTGCATCATTTCTACCTGCATCTTTAGCTCCTAATGTATATTCATAGGCTGTTTTAGCTTGGATTACAGTTTCAGGTCCCTTAATAAAATTAAATGGTATTTTGTTTAGTGTTACGGGTTGAACTGCTTTAGAAAGGGTATTATTACCTCTATCTACTAAACTTGCTTTAATTTCTGTTTCAGTACCACTAAATTCTACATCCATTAATGCTATTAATATTCCATATAAACAATCAAATGTATAAGAGAATTTATTTAATGGACTATCATAAAGTTTAATATATTTATTGAATATTTCCTCGCCATTTGCTACTTGAGTAGAAATAGTATTAGTATTAGGAAACCAATAGGGTTTTAAAAATTTTAATGTATCTCCACCCTCTGTAATTTTTTCTCCCCCTGCTCCTCTAACAGTTTCATAATCCTTACTTATTAACTTTGCTAATCCTTCTATATTTTCAGGTTTTTCTGAACCAATATATAAAAGAGAAGATGGTAATCTCCATTTTTCTGTTAGTTGTATAATAGTATATGATTTTCCAATTGATGATTTTCCAACAATTAGAGGTGGTATATCATATCTAACTAATTGTAGTATAAGTTTTAAAAGTTCTTCTCCTTTAAATGCCATGTTATTTTATTATTATTTTATCACAATTTTCATTTAATTCCCCAATATGAAGTAGGTCTCCCATACATTCATCACCTATACACTCAATTTTCATAACAGCTCCTTTTTTATTTGCTTTATTAATAACTGCTTGTGTAAAATAGGCATAGGTTTTAGGGTCAGCATACTCCTTATCAATATTTATGCTCTTTAATTTCAAAAGATGTGGATTATTATAGTTTTCTTTGATTTTTGCGTGACCTATCTTATTATAGTTTTCCCCATCATCTACATAAAAATCATACCTATTTAAACTTTTTATATATCTATCTGATACTAATGGTTCATATAGCATACCACCCTTCTTTAGCATAGATATTTTAGCTCCTTTATCAAAACTTATACCTTTTCCATCAATCTCATTTATAGCTGAAGCAATCTGCTTTGGTGTTCCCTGGACTGTATATTGTCTATTATCAGCCATACTATGCTTATTTATAATGCCCTCACCCCCTTCAACCTCTATTTTTTGACCTGTTGATTTTACAGTCATTGGTATGCCTCCATCTGCATGTGATGGGCCTTCAGTAAATCCTCCTTTTGTTTCCATAGTAAGACAAAAATATAAAATATATTTGTATATTTACACCCTAAATAAAACAAGTTTTTTTGGGTTTTATTAAAAACTTAAAAAATAAAAAATAATATTTTTATGAAAAATGGAAAGATTTTACCTTCGCAATTTACTACCGATAAAGGAGAAATATCTGCAATTAGTGTGGCTTTCTTTGGTTTAACACTTGCGGTTATATTTTATCAACTTACATTCTATAGAAAGTGGTTAAAATCTATTGACCATAGTAAAGAATTAGGAAAAAGAATGGATAAATTAGAAGAGCAAAAGAAAGAAAATAATGTTACTATAATTTCATAATATTTTTCAGGTTTTTGTATATAAAATATATACTAAAAATGGAAAAAATTATTAATAAATATATACAAAAAGCCCCTATATTATATAAAAAAAGCACTACACATGCGGGCATAAATGTCCATTTTATACTCCCATTTTTATATATTAGTAAAAATATTTGAGGAAAGATTATATACCAAATATTTATTTTAGAGAATACTTTTTTTTTCATTATCTTAATCAGTTTGTAATTCATACGTTTTGATTATTTCTTCATCAATCTTATCTACCTCTTTTTTCTTTTGTAATACAACCATTGTTCCTTTAGAACTCATCTCTACTATATCAAAATAATCTAATACAATATGATAGTGCTCTCTATTTAAGAAATCATCAAAAATTATAAAACAAGTGTCACTAATTAAATTATGAAATTTTAAACAACAAGCCACTCTAAATCTTCCATCTATCAAAACTAAATCAAGTTCTGAAAACTCTTCTTTAGTTAAATTTGGTAAATTACTATAATTTATCATTTGCTCTTCAGTTGCATTAATCCCAGGATGACCCCAACTATTTGAGGGTGTTTGCATTTCCTTATATAAAAATCTAATCCGTACGTAACTATTATCTCCACTTCTTAGAATTTTATTTTTAACTTTCTCTATCCATTTTTTATCACTCTCTATTGAATAAATTTTTTCTATATTTTCTCTAACTGAAGCCTGATATGTAGAACCCCCACAGCCAAATTCAAAATAATTTTTACACTTATCTAAATACTTATAAAACATTTTAGTATCCATTTCTTCAAAATGCGGAGTTAAAACTATATCTTCTTTTTTTATGGGTATTCGGTCAAGTTCATGAATTTTTTTATGGGATATATCCTTAAGACAATTAATTAAATTATCAAAATGTAAATTATATTCTTTTCTTACGTCAGTCAGGTCTTTTTTATTCCACCTCCATTTTATAGCTTTAGCAGCAATAAATCCTCGTCCATAGGCACTATTCATACCATTCTCCCAAGCCTTCTCCCTTCTTTTAAGAGTTTCTTCTCTTTGGTGTTTTTCTTTTGTCATACCAAAGTTAAATAAAACTATCTCGTCATCTATAATCGTCTTCATACCCTTATATTTATCTAAGGCAATTCCATCTCCTACCACAAATTTAAAATATTTAGATTTTACTATTTTTAACCATGTATCTTGTTTCTCACCATAAAAATAAGTGTCAAATAAACCTTTTCTTTTTTCTCCTGTATTAGACATGTGGATAACATCTGAAAAGATGTTATTATGACCTGTAGAGTCTGCTATTTCTATAAATTCTCTAATTGTATATTGCTTACTAACAGGAAATAAATCACCATCAGCAAAATAAATCCAATCTGACTTTAATTTTTTAGCAGTTTTTGTGAGTTCTGCATGGTTTTTAGATAAGTCAAACATATTGTTTGTATCTAACTGATGTGAGGGTATTTTATTTTCTTGTAACCATTCCCATGTTCCATCAGTAGAATAATTATCAATAACATAAACATCTAAACCTTGGGATTTTATATATTTTATTTGGTTAGGTAGAAAATCTATCTCATTATATACACAAGATATTTGTATAATTTTTAAATCTTTTTTTTCTTTATATTCTAATAGAGTTTCTTTAATTACCTCTCTTACTCTTTCTTCTGTCATTATTTTTGTTTATTGTGAACCCTTACTCCTATACTGTCTATCCTTTAAGTCTGTTTCCTCTTGTGTTTCTTTGGTAATAATAACACAATTATGCCCAAAAGTTATACTTGATATATTTAAAGAGTTCTTGACTCCAGTAAATTCTGCGTTAATTTTATCAGGATATTGTTTGAGTAGGTCCATAAACTTAAATTCTCCTATAATATATCCATAAACATCAGTATGAGGGTTCCAATAATTACACTCTATATCTTCAATAATATACACCCCACCCGGCTCTAAAAGTTCTTTAAATAACTTAATAAAAGTGATAAACTGATGGTATGGATGATGACTTCCATCGTCAACTATAAGTTTACATTTAGATAAATTATCTGCCATATATTGTAAATCCTCTTCCTTACTTTGGTCTAATTTATATACTTTACTTCTCTCATCTTCATCTTCAATGTCAATATCTGCAATAGAAATATGAGCTTTTGGGAAGTATTCTTTCCATAAAATTAAACTACCTCCTTCGCCATATCCTATTTCAAGCATATTAAATTCTTTATCCCTTAAGGGTTCTAAAAATTGTGGGTAAAATCTATCATATCTATGATATTCAACTTTATCAGTATATTCACCTGCTATATCTTTAAAACTTCTTAATTCTTTTTTATCTAAAACTTTCTTTACAACCTTTTTAATTGTTTTTTTGGTTTCTACTTTCTTTTTTACTACTTCTTTTTTAGGTGTAGTTTTTCCTATATATGAGGAAAATAATACTTCAGCACTTATTTTATCTTTAACAATTTCTAACTCTTTTTCATGGTATCCACTTATCCATGGTGTAATAGCTTTATCCCCATCTTGATAATTGATATAGGAGTTTACTATATACTCAATACTTTTTATCATTTCAGGGTGACGTTTAAATGAAGTATTATTTAATTTTCTCCGAAAACTCTCTTCAGAACCCCTTAAATAACCATAGTGATGCATTTGTATTTCTTCTCTATCCAAAACCTTATACCTATTAGCCTGAATTTTTCTTGTTGGGTCAAGTATTACAGGACATGCTCCTTCTCCAAACTTTCTACTATCTATTTTTACTATAAATGATATATAACCAAAGTAACCTGATTTATCATCCTCAATCATTCTTAGGGTTGGTTTTTTATAATAGTTTACATAATTTACATAAGATGTATCAAAATCTCCCTTTCTAACAACTTCTTTTGCCTGAGCAAACTCATCAGATACAAACATCTCATCACAATCTAAAGATATATAATGAGTACAACCTCCTAATTTATGACAGATTTCCTTTCCTAAGTTTCTCTTTACTATTTCATTTCTCTCACCTCTTAACTGATTCATTAACGCTAAACTTAGTTTTGCTTTTGTTTTTATTTGAAGTGGGGTATAAGGGTATATTTTATCTACCAAACCCCTTACTACCAAATCCTGAAGAAAATCTTTTAAATCCTCTCTTTTCTCTCCAAAATTTGATACCTCTTGATATACTATACATATAAAGTCTACATGCATTCTTATTTGAGTAATTGATGCTTCTAATAATTCTTCACCATCAAATACATTATATGATACTCCTAATCTCATTATTCTCTGTTTGGGTTATTTTTAATTGAATTTTTTACTGTATGTTTTTCTACTATCTCTCCAGTTTCTTCAAATACATACATATCTTTTACAGGCATACCAGTGTTATCTGAATATATTTTTTTAATTTTAACCCCATCTCTACGAATAAGTAGGGTTTTCTCTCCTATTATATCAGTATAATATCTCACCTGTTCTCCTGTTATCCTTTGATTACTCCTAACTCTAAACCAGATTTTTATAAAATCTCCTATAGTATAAGTTTTTTTTATAACATCTGATATATGGTAATAAAACATAATAGATACATAATACGGGGTTTTATTACGTGTTTTAAGCAGAACAATATTGGTTATATCATTAGTTATTTGTGTAATGGAGTATATTTTACCTGATATTACCATTAGATAGTATGGGCATAATCAAATACACTATTTTTTTCTATCTTCTCAATACAATCACAATCTTCACATATTTCTTTAGGAATAAGTTTTAAATATAAGGAGAGTATTATCTCTATATCATCCTTATTAGCCTGCTCTTTACTGAGTAGTTTTGTAAAAACCTCATCTAATGCAGGTAAAATAAATCTATAGAAGTATACAATAGCACATAGTTCCCTTTCTTTTATTTTCTCTTTATCCTTAGCTATTCCCCAGAATATCTCCCATAAAACTGTATTTTTATCTGCTAATACTTCAAACCTTTCCCACCTCTCTATACCGATTTTTAGATTAGTTTTTATATGTGGATTTATACTATCTACCATTATTTAGTGCTTTTTGTATTTCATCCTCCAAAGATATGTTATTTTTTAAAATATAATCATAGTAATAATTTAAACCTATGTTTTTACAACAATTAACTACCTCTTTATCCTTTCCGGTTATATCACTTTTAATAAAACTAATAGTAGATTTTATTGTATTATTTTCCTCCTGTGTTTTATCGCTACCTAATCTATTATTTAGGTTTTCAATAGCTTTTTCTTTTGCCTCCTCTAATATCTCTGCTTTTGTTTCATTATTAAAATCAATTACACCTACTCCTTTAAGAAAATCATAACTCACATATCCAAAATCATTATAATATGGTTCTTCTTTATATCCATCATAACTTTCTAATATTGAATCAATAAGAAGCATATATCGCTCTTCTTCTGTTGGTTCTTTTACTTTTGACTTCTCTAACTCCTTTTGATAATTTATAATATATTGACCCTTATATTCAACATAGGAATTTATAATTTTAGATATATAGATAACACTATATGATTGGTAGTGTTCTGGGCTTACTGATAACTTACCTGCAGTAGCAAAATTAAAAGCATTATCTATCTCTGAAAGTGAGTGTCTATAAAAATGCTCTGCAATATATTCTACAAATAACCTAATTTCTTCATCTAAGGGTAGGGGTTTTACCCCAGTAAGTACAGCCCACTTAACTAATAGTTTGTGTAGTTTCTGAAATTGTTCATTTTTATCATCTGCCTCAAAAAATGTAGCAATTTTGCGTTCATAATGACCATGTATAACTTTTTTATGTTCCGGAGCCCAATCCTGAATAATCTGTAGATTCGGCACTGTCGATTGCTTTACTAATTTGTTCATGTCTTTGTTTTTGTTTTTTATTAATTGGTTTCTCTTTTAATTTACTTAATATATTTAACATACTACTATCTATTTCGGTTAGCTTTATCCTACCCCTATTGAAATCATCTAACTTTTCCCAATTAGATAGTATATACCTCCATGCTAATAGTACTTTTTCCTCTAACTCTATTCCTATAAGTTTTGTATCTTTCTTTTGGCACTGTGTTTCTAAAAATTTTATAATTCTTTTCATAGACTTGCCTTGGACACCATCTATTTTACAACCAACTCCAGTTTTATCCTCACAAAAAGCATCATAATCTTTTATCATTTTTGCATATAGGGTATTTATCTTTGCAGGAGTTCGTTTTGGAGTCATTTTGGGTTCATTTTTAGTTCTTTTTCTAACCACTAATAAATCATTATCATTATTTAATATATTGACATATAGATGGTTGGAAACCCATTTAAAATCCATATTAGAACCATATACAGATGCACCATAACTTACTATACGTTTCAAGGTAGATTTAGGAACATTATATTTTGCTGATAACTCAACTAAAAATATTACAGCACTATTCTCTTCATCTAATCGAGAGAATATATATGTCCATACCAAAATATACTTATCGGGTTTGGTAATAAGGTGCTTTATAAAAATTTTATTCAAGCTGGTGTGTGTTTAGGGTTGTTATTAATTTATATTACTTCGTACTTAATGAGTTCATTCTCTAATATTTCACTTTCTACTACACTATGCGGTTTAACATTTAATACATTACATATTTTTACTAATGTAATTAGGTGGTAGTTAAGTTTTTTACCATTTACAATCTCACTTAGTGCATATTGCCCTACTGGAGTTTCATACCTCATTGCTATTTTATCGTAAAGCTTCTTTTGAGATATTTTCTTTTTTTTGAGTAGTTTCTTTAGTTTTGTGTCCATATTACTTTTTTTTCTTTAGGTCAGCATCTTTTACCTTATTGGCAATTAACCCGTCAAATGTAAATATTTTAGGTTTTTCCTCACGAGCTTTCTCTGCTTCTTCATGGTCTTTAATTATTTTTGCTTGTTTCTCTTCAAACTCCTCTTGGGTGAGGTTTTTTTCATGTTTTTTATAATCATTTGCCTTTTTTATTAGGTCATCATGGTCTGCTTTTTCAAGATACTCTAATACAAACTTTACATATTCAGTTTCCATTACATATAATTTCCCCTTATCATTTCTAAATGGAAATCTATCTAATTTACTTGCTAAAGCGGTGTCAAAAGCTTTTGCAAACTCCTGATAATTATCCTCTGTAATATAAAGGTCTTTTTTTATCTCAAATACTCTTATGCTGGGTTTCTTTTTTTTCATAGTTTTTTTTATTAGTTTACAAATATACAATTTATTTTTAAAGATATAATTAATCTATTGGTTCTAATTCATCCTTATATACTATCTCTCCTAAACCACCCAAGCCCTTTGTAAAGATTTTTCCATAATATGCTGGGGTTTTATAATCAATCTCTTTATTATTATCATGTAATACCCTTAACATAAATGCCAAAACAGCTGGAGTACTCATTTTGTCATACCAATGGGCTCCAAATACCTCACTATCTCTTTCTAACATGGTTATAATGGGACATTCCTCCCCATATTTATTTTTAAAATGTGGGCTTGGGTGTTTAATCCGGTATTTTTTATCATAGTGGATTTTAAATTTTACTTTTTTTATTTCTTTCATATCTATTGTTTTAGTTTATATCATTATAAATTACCTGAATACGCCTACACTCCCTTGAACAATAATAATGTTTACCATTAGTTTTGTCGAACTCATTATCACAAACAAGGCATTTAGTTTTACCATACTTATGAGGTCTATCTTTAAGTTTCTTTAAATATAAATCGTATGCTTTTTGATACTTTTTTTTTACTATTATTTGTTTATGTGTCAAAAACTTATAATTGTGACTAAACCTGTAAAGATTATTTCGTAAAACTACTCTCCTTTTATTTTCCCCTATAAAAGCAATACACTTCCAATCATCCCAAATATTAAAAATATCTTTAATACAATACCTTTTATTTAATAAAATTCCTTTTTTCATAGGGTTTATTTTTTGAAACGAAATTTCATCTCCAATTTGTAAGTCTATAAATTCTTTCATATTATTTTTATTTAAAAAACGTTAGGTTTAGAGTGGCTTTTACACCACTCATGGGATTTCGTAAAACGTCTATCCCGAACCTTCCTAACGTATTATCCTAACATATACCCGATACCTTTATTAATAATCAGTCGTAATTTCTATTCTCATAAAGTTTTCTTCACTGCTGTAAATTACGCTACTCACTAATAGAGCATCATCAAAACCAAATTCCTTTAAGTTTTCTTCTATATGTTTATACTCTGATGCACCAGAAAACCATTTTTTGTAAAAGACCTTTAAGTTTTTCATATCTTTCTTACCCATTTCTTCTAAAGACAATTGATGCTTTCCAGATAAAAATAGTATCTCACCTACCCGAGGAGCTGCTGGCAATTCAATATCTACATATACTTTATCATCATTAGCCCCCCCGTCATTTTCAATATGTATTCTGCACTTTACCATTTAACTAATTCTATTTCTTAAATTATTATATAATCTCATTTTAGCTCTTTTAAAAGATTTTTTCCAATTCTTATTTTTATAGGCTTTCCAAGGATTATCATAATCTCTCTTCATCTCCTCCTTTATCATGTCTTCAGTAATCCCATATTTACGCTCTGTAACTACCTTATCCTTCTTTTTAGAGGGTTTTACCTTATTCCCTATACTCTTTTGTTGTTTAGTATAATAAAGTCGCTGACGGGCATTTGTGTACTCTCTTTTATAATCAGAAGGGTCTAATTCTTTCCACTTATCTATATCCTCTATATTTTTAATAACAATATCATTAGATGATGACGACCCCCATGCATTAGGCTCATTAATAGTAATTCCTCTAAATCTTTTAAACATCTCTTTGTGTATCCTTCTCTTTAGTTTTACATATTTACCTTCTTTTTCAATCTTTTCCTCTTCTTTAACAACAGGATTAGAGGTTGATTTCTTTTGGTTACTTACTTGTTTCCATCCTTTTTTTCTTTTAGTTGGGTAACTTGGTATATTTGGGTTGCCGATTTCCAAAAATTCTTCCGTTTTAGGGTTTATAGGTGGTCCAAATAATTTATCCATTTTCTCTTGGTTATTTGCTTTCAAAAAGTCAGTTATTTTTTCTGCATTAGTTTTTTCATTTATTTTTCTTAAATCTATTTCTTCTTGTGACATTTCTACATCTTTCAATTTTGCTAATCTTACATTTTCCTTAGTAAGCACGTCAACTGCCCATTCTAACTGACTTATTTGTTGGTCTTTATTAAAAGCACTTTTATAATCCCCTCCATATTTCTTATTAAATGCTGTAGCCATAGATTTTTCAGCACCTAATATTAAATCATCAAATGATTTACATCTAATTACAATGGCATGGACAGCTTGGTGTAAAGGAGTAGAAAATTGCCACTGGCCGGTTTTTTTAAGAAAAGTAATAGTAAAATTTACGCCTACTTGCTCTTGTAAATATATTAGAGCATCTAATCCTTCTTTGGTGTGTTTTTTCATGATAGTTGTTGTTTTTAATTAATAATTATTTATTTATTTTTTCACTTTATATATTTATAATACATATATTATATCTTCTCTTTTTTTATCGCTATAAAATAATGCTCCTCCATTATTTCCCTCATCGTCGCTTTGTGGTATAATAAAACTATTATCTGTAAAAAATATAATTAATGGTCTCTTATACCATCCCCACTCTTTCATTTCCTCTTCGGTCATATATCTAATTTCTTCTATCTTTTTGCCTATAAGATATTTAAACTTTTCGGTGTGCTCTAATTCTTCTACATTCATAATTTAATATATTTATCTTTAATAATTTTATACCCTCTTAAAAAATCTTCACCTGTTATGGTATTATATTTTTCCCAATTTTTTTTATTTATTATATTTTTATATTCCTCTACTACAAACCTTCCTAATTCTTTCATATCTGTTCCTTCAGGAAAATGTTGTCCTTTATATATTTTATATATTGGTTTTTGTTTATTTTTTATCCTTCCCTTTTTTAATTTTTCTTTCATTATATTTTTAAGTTTATAGAGATGGTTATTAATACTTATATTATGTATTTTTTTATATTCTAAAATCATCTAAAACATTTTTGATTGAATGTCTGCAATTGGTTTTATTAGGCCTTCCTCATAAACATATTTCGCTATAATTACAATCCTACCAAATCTTGTTTTCTTTTTTAAAGGAACACTATCTATATAATATCCATTTTTTCTATGATTAAATATTATAGCCGCAAGTCTTGTTGCTCCGTATTCTTTTATTGCCTCATAAGACGTTATGGAACCAAAAGTTCCTAAATGCCATAATACTGCTGATGCTTGAGTTTTAACTTCTGACTCTTGAATTGTTATTTTTCTCATAATTTCTATTATTATTTAAAAATTTTTAAAACCATGTTTATTATATGTATTTTTCTATATTCTAAAATCATCTAATTAAACTGCTTTTTTAAATTTGTTTATATAATATCCATATCTTTTGTTGCCAATAAGTAATTTCAAACTCGGATAACGTTGTAACATTAATTCTGGTGTTAAATCAGGTTGTAAATGAATTTGATAATGGTTACCCCCATCCGCTTCTTGTTCTGATAAATAGGGTACTGCTATTATACATTTTTGATTATTCTTATTTATTTTATTTAATATAATATGGGCGTCATCTACACTTAGGTGTTCTAATATATCTCCAAGTATTATTAATTCGTATTTAGTAATATCAAAATTTATTATATTGTCTAAATAAACATTATCATATTTTTCTTTTAACTTATATTCTTCTATATAAGGCTTAAAAATTTCTACACAATCCATCTTATAACCCAAATTTTGAAGTAAGTGCCAGTATGTTCCTTTACCTGGACCTACATCTAATATATTTGTTCCTTTAGGTACTGATTTTTTAAAGAAATGTCTTATCTGTATTTTATAATCATCAAAACTATTTGGCATTTTTTAATTTTTTTTAATTTTTAAAATTTCGGAACTCTCTAACTTAAAGTCTTCATATTCCTTGTTAATTTGTTCTTTTTTAAAGTTATAATGTAAACCCCAATTATTCTTTATATTAATATCACTCAGTCTATTTTTTAACTCTCCATAGCGTTTTATTACATAGTCTTTAGATAGGAAGTTAAAATGTAGAGTTTTAATACTATTAGTTATCCATATCTTTCCTTTTGTTTTTACTTGAGAGGAATGACATCCAATAGTATAGTTAGTTTCATCAACTTTATTAGGGTTAATTATAGACATCTTGCTATAGTTGTTATCTTGTTTTCCTTTGTTTATTTCTTCATAAATCATTCCTTCAGTTGTAGGTAATTTATCCCCTACCATTGAATATCCCTTAGGTATAATTGCAGTATATCCTAAAAAATCAGCTTGGTTTAATGCAGAATGTATTTTTTCACAATAAATTAATTCATCCATATCACAAATAATAACCCAGTCATACTTTCCTTTACATTCCTTCCAAATCTCATTTTTAATCTCTATATGAATATCATCTCTGAATTTCCCTTTAGTGTCAAATTTTCTTATCTCACATTCTTTTAATATTTCACAAGTATTATCATCAGAATAATTATCATAAACTACAATATCATTAGTGATAGATTTATAATGCTTTAAAAAGTAAGGTGCTATTATTTCTTCATTCCAACAAAGTGAATAAACTCTTATTTTCATAATACTTATTATTTAAATTTCTTAATTCTTTTTATTTCTATTTTTATAGACTCTCTTAGCGTTTCTATTCTTTCTTTTCTTATTTTTATTTTATATAAATCATCACCCTTTTCCTTTTGTAGTTTTAATTCATTTGTTAAACAAATATATAATGATTGTAATTCCGTTTTCATATATATATTATTATTTAATTTTTTTTGAAACCATATTTATTATATGTATTTATTTTAAA
>TARA_R110000851_G_scaffold5671_1_pt1 | contig 17167 bp, 22 predicted proteins | sample TARA_R110000851 | Tara Oceans TARA_R110000851 (sample SAMEA4397627) | marine metagenome | biome: Polar Biome; feature: [DCM] deep chlorophyll maximum layer (ENVO:01000326); material: water (ENVO:00002006), including particulate matter (ENVO:01000060) such as... | depth 17 m
AAACTCTTGGCGTAATCGTAACTCCAACTTAATAGGAATATAAAACATGTCTGCACAACCTTTAAATCTATACGATGTTAATGAATATACATCTAGCGTCAACGGTGCTCAAGTAGGTCAAGTAGGTACTACCCGTACTCTTGAATATCGTTTCCCTGTAACTGGCCTTCCCACCACTGGTGCTGATGGCCCTCAAATTACAATTCCTGTAGGAGCTGTAATCCGTAGTGGTAGTCTTATTGTTGAGTCTACTTTGTCTGGTGGTACTAACATTACTCTAGGTGTTTCTACGCCTGCTGGTGGTGTTACAGATGCCGATGGCTTACTAGCAGCTAACACTGGTACTACAGGTGTTATTGCTTTTGATGGTGCCTTACTAGGTACAGCCCTTGCGGCTGAAGGTCAATTAACAGTAGCTACTTCACGTACTGCTGGTGTTGTTAAAGTTGTTGTAGTTTACGACTTTTATTAATAGTTGATATTTCATAGGGAGCGGGGATTCGTTCCTTTTCCCTATTATAATATTTATTGGAGAGAGCAATGCAATTAACACTTTTAAAAGTTGTCCAACAGTATTTAGATGCTACAAGTGGTTTCTATGTGGACAGTATATTTGATAATGATGAAGCACAACAAATAGCTAGTATAGCAGAACGTATATATGATGAGATGGTACAAGAGTTTCCCAATCTATTGTTTGTACAGAAGGATGTAACACTCGATGCGGTAGGAGACACAACTAAGCCGAATTTCCTTTTAATACCAGATGCAGTTCAGAATATTAAAGACAGTGAGTTGTATTACAACATATCGGAAACAGGTGACTTACAGTACAAGGCTTTAACATACTGTTCTCCTTTAGAGTTTATGAGTATTACTGCTCAATACAGTTCTAAGGATACAAGTGTAGATATTATTAATGGATTTGATAATCAGAAGATTCCTGTTATTAATGATACGTGGCCTACATACTTTACATCCTTTGATGGCAAGTACATTGTAACTAACTCCTACAACAGTGCATACGATACAACAATGCAAGCAAGTAAGACAAGAGTATTGGTTACACAGATGCCTGTTTTCTTACAACAAGACGAATTCCTTATCCCTATACCACAACATTTAAGTACTACGTATTTAACAATGGTGTTGGATGAATGTTTTAATTTAGTATACCAACAGCCTAATGCAAAGATAAGCCAAAAAGCTCGTAAGCTAAGAATTAGAATGCAGCAAGCTAGTCAAGTGCTGGGTAGTGGAGGTAGGGCTAAACCTTCTTATGGCAAGCGTGGTAGAGTAGCAAGGAGTAACAGACGATGAATGATGAAATATTTCAAAAAGATTTAGTAACAGTAGAGGGTGCAACTTATTCTCTCCTGTACGACCCCACACGCTTATATCACTTTAGCAGTAAGGGCAATACCCCTCTTGAGTTAATGGGTGGCTTCACGGGCCGTACAGAAGCTCTTATACAGTTTGAGAGGTACAATAGAAGGTTGGCTTTAAGTGCTGAAGTTATTCGTGTAGAGATATCAGAAGATGTTTTACTAGAGGATTTAAGTACTAAGGTGGAGTTGTTGAGCTATGCAGAACACCACAACATAGAAGTGCCTAGTGGCCTTTCTCATCCAAAACAAATAAAGAAATTATTACAAGCTAGTCCAATAGAAGGAGTTGAGTAATGAGGGCTGCTGGTCAGAAGGAATACGTTAATTTAGCTAAAGGCTTAATTACAGAAATGAGTCCTCTTTCCTTTCCTGATGGAGCAACAAGTAATGAATTAAACTTCACTATTGATAAAGATGGATTAATTAGAGAGCGTAGAAAAGGCTTTAGCTACGTCTATCCTCTTAATACATTTGCGGGTGCTGCAAGTAAACTTGAAAATTTATTCTATTGGCGAGGAAGCAAGTATGCAATTGCTATACTAACTAATGACGTGCCTGAAACCTTTGTAAGAGTTCATGCAATAGATGCAAACTTCACTGCTGTAGCAGATGTAAAAATAGCAGATGCAGCAGTCAGTACCCAGATAGCAGAGCTTACAAACTACCTAGTAATCACACTTTCTAATAGTGATGAACCTATCCTCCTTGAGTATGAAGAAGCAACTGATTCTATAATTGTTAATCGTGTAAGTATATACGTAAGAGATTTTGAATTAGTCAATGATGGTTTAACAGTTTCAGAAACACCCTCCTCCCTTACAGATAACCATAAATACAACTTATATAATGCAGGTTGGTTTGTAAGTAAGAAGGATGAGAATATATCAGGAAACCCTTTAACACCTACAGTTACTACCTATTTTAATGCTTTCTCTAAATACCCAAGTAATGCAGATAGCGTTGGTGTTGGGATGATTACTAATGGTTCAGGTGTTCTAACGTTTGACCCTGACTATGTGCGAGATGCAGGTTTAGGTAATAGCCTATCTCCTAGAGGGCATTATGTTTTTCCTATTGATACGTACAATAGAGCAAGCAAGCTATCCTCTCCTGCTTCAGATGGAGCGCCTAGTACAACACTAACAGTTCTGGGGACAATTACACTGTCAGGTACACCTTCTTACAATCCTGATACACCTAATACAGGTGGAGGGGGAGGAGACGTACCATTTGACCCTTACCCTGCACCAACAGCCCCAGAAGGAGGTGAGATACCGTAATGGCAGTTTTAGACCCAACAACTAATACTAAAAACCCTAATTGCTGTGCTTCTGGTTTTGGAAGAATTTTCTATGGTGTAGATAGCACTCTATCTTATTCACAAGTATTGATTTCTTCTAAGCAAGCAGGAAACTGTTACCAGAATAACGACCCAACAAGTGAAACAATACCTGACTTACTAGATACGGATGGGGGGGTTATCCCTTTAGAGGACTGTGTAGGGATTAAAGCCCTTAAGACATTCAAGAGTGGTGTTCTTGTTTTTGCTACTAATGGTGTGTGGTATATCTACAACGCTGACGGTGGATTTAAAGCTACTGGTTTTAACATAGCTAAGGTAAGTGAAAGAGGACTTGCAAGTGTACGTAGTATTGTAGAAGCTGAAGGTAGTGTATTCTACTTTAGTGGTAATGGTATTATGCAGATACAGGGAAGTGAATTCCAAGTACTGAATGCAACAGACATTACAGCTCAAACAATTCGCTCTTATTTCCTTGCTTCTTTTTCTGGTAGGAATGCTAATGGTATATACAACGAAGCTGATAAACAAATTGTGTGGTGGACACCTGACAATACAAGTGATGGCTTAATACTAGATTTAGAGGTTCAAGCCTTTTACCCACAGAAGCAATCTAATGTTTTATACACAGCCAGTCGGCCTTTTAGAATAAACAATGCAACGCTCTACCCATTCTATACAGAAGGTGCAACTAATATTAGCTACAGCTTAGCACAATTAAATGATGAAGTGTTCGAAGACTTCGGTGTGGATATCCCTGCTTACTTAGTAACAGGATGGGAAACACTTGGTAAGTTTGCAAACAAGAAAAGTATACAACAAGCTAAAATATTTTTTAAGAAAACAGAAACACAGATAACAGGTTTTACTGATGGAGCTTATGTATTTGATAAGCCAAGTAGCTGTTTGTTTCAAGCTCGTTGGGACTTTGATAATGGGACTGAGTATAAAAAGTGGGTGGGAATAACACCTCTTGCTGGTGGTAGTGGTAAAGTAATGCAATTATACAAACCACTACAGAGGGGCTTTTTACCTGATGCTTACCCTTATACGTTTAGTACAGGAGAAAATCTAATTAGTAAAAAGTTTAATATCCGTGGTAATGGGGATGCTGTTCAATATGTATTTGAAGCAGAACCTTTAAAAGATATGAAGATGTTAGGCTACAGTGTTAATTATACAATGAGGGGAAGAATGTGAGCGAAATACTTCACCCTATTGTGTATGAGAGTCCTAATTTTATTGTTTACATGGAAGATAACAGTATAGGTTGGATATTACATTGCTATGTACATCAGTGGTCAAACTCCGTATATAAGGAGATGATAGAAACAATGTCAATGCTTATAGAAATAGCTCCAAGGCAAGAGCTTTATGCTTTTTCTTATAATAAGAAACTCACTAAGTTCTGTGGACTTTTTGGTATGGAAGTTATTGATACGTTAAAAACAAATAAAGGTGAAGGTAAATTGTTATGTTTGACCCTATAACAGCTTTCTTTGTTGCTAGTGTTGCAGCAACAGGTGCGAGTGTATACAGCAGTGAAAAATCACGTAGCCAAACAAAGAAAGCAAACAGAGTTCAAGAGCGTGTGAGACAAACACAAGATGCACGTTCTCGTGTAGCTCAAGTGAGGCAGGCACGTATGGCGCAGTCACAGGTGTTGCAGAGTGGGGCTACGCAAGGTGCTATGGGGAGTAGTGCTGTTCAAGGTGGCTACAGTGCTATTGGGAGTAATGCGGAGAATAACATTCAATTCATCAATCAAGTAGATACTATGCAGCAAGCTATAAGTAGAAGGATGGAGAGTGCTAGTAATTGGAGTGGTGCGGCAAGTGCTTTTAGTGGTGTAGCTTCTATTACAGGGAGTATGGCTGGTAGCGGCAAGCCTACTACTAAAGCCCCTGTAACTGCTGGTGGAACATCTAATAGTAACATAGGGATTGACTAATGGCTGAACCTATAGTGCCAGAAATTGTAGAAGCGGAGACTATTGAGCCTGTAGAAACTGTTGCTACACCTGTTGTGGAAGCGCCTGCAAAGCCAGTACCCCTAGCAGACACCTCCTTTGCTACAAACTTCCCTGAAGAAATATCTGAGGCAGGCTATATTGGCAATGCCCCTCTTTCTGTTATGAGAACACAAAGTAGCAATAAAGAGCTTTCAAGGCTTAGTGGTGTAACATTAGAAATAGATAGTTTACTTATAGAGCAAGATTTAGAGAGTGGAAGTGATAACTACTTAAACCAAACATATGCCAAGATACAGGAAGAGATGGATAAGTTTGTATTTGATAAGGCTAATCAATCCATTGTAGAAGCGCAAACACCTGAAGAAGTAGTAGGTATACTTGAGCAATTAAAATCAGAAGGTAAGACAACTGTTAATCTCAGTACGTTAAGAACTTATGCTTTAAGTAAATTAGAAACTATTGAGCCTGAGAGAATGGGATACGTAGCTCAACACGTAGCTCGTAATATTGCTTTTGCTCAGGAGATACAAAAACGTTCTACAGAGCTTTCTGCTGGTACTTCTTTTCTCAGTACACTGGGTAATGTAGGAGAGTACTTCCTACCTACAGGCACAGCCAGCGAGCAGCTGACTAAGTACAAAGATAGCATACCTGAAGCTTTAACAGCTATTAGGAAAGCGGCTCCTGAAAAGCAAATAGAAATGCTCAATGCTATTATGGATGGATGGGAAGAACAAGAAACTTTATTAATAGAAAACAACAACTCGTTAATGACATTAGGACAATTCGAGTCCTTACGTAATGCTGTCTTACAAGGGGGCTTGGATGTTATTGATGGAAAAACAGATTCAGAAATAGAACAGTATTTAGAAACAGGTTTAGATGCAGGCTTGTCCTTGATGGGGGCTAAGGGTGTATTTAAGAGTGTAGAGAGTTTATTTGGTTTTTTAAGTAAACGAGTGTTTGCTTCTGATAGTGTAGAGATAGACCCTAAACTCATGGCTCAATTATTTGACCCTAATATTTCTAGCCCTAACACAATTCAAGTTCCAACTACCACAAGAATTAACTCTCATACAATTGATACCGAGTATTTAGAAAATCCTGTAAGTAAATTAAAAGTAGAGCAGGAAGGGGGGCTACAGAAGATAGTAGAGGACACAGGTATGAGTAAAGAAGATATAGCTTCTCGTCAAGTGTTTACCCCTACAGAAGATACTTCTATGGGATTTCCCAATCTTCTTGATAACTTAACATCAATGAATGAGCTTATCTTAGCTGACAAGTCTGTAACAAACATTGGTATGCAAAGAGCACGTACACTTGAAACACAAGCTGGTACTTCTCTTACTGTGCAGGATAGTGCTACAGGTTTTAAATTCAATGACAATGAAGACAGTTTAGGTACGTTTACATTTCTCTTAGGAGATGGGGCTAAAGGCTTTAATTCAGCAGAAGAAGCATTGAGTAGTGCAAAAGTAGGATTAAGCGGCTATGACGTAAAGATAGTCCAGCAAGACGGTAAGTGGTTTGCAGAAACAAGTATTGAACACAAGTTTGACCCTAATAATGATGTAGGCGGTTTATACCTTGACCCTAATAAGGCTGTTGGGCCTATTGGAAGAATGCTTCTCAATCCCTTACGTATCTTGGGGGATGATGTAATGAAAGGATTGTTTGCTTTGAAAGGCAAGAATCGTTCTACAGTACAGAAACTAGAAGATAGATTTAAAGGTAGTGTACGTAAACTAAATGCTAAAGAAGGGCTTTCTCTTTCTAAGATATTAGAGAAGGGGGATTCTGAGTCCTTAGAGTGGACTACAAGAGCTTCTTTTAGAAAAGCTACAGGAGAGCAAGGTAACAAGGTGTGGGAGTCGTACAGAGCCATACGGGACGTATATGAGGATGTTTACCAGATAAGAAACAAAGTGTTTCATCAAAAGCTCAATAGTAAGAACACTAAATTTATAGATGATGGAGAGGATGGTAACTTAGGCACTATCCTTAATCCTAAGAAAGATATTGATACAGAAGATGGTTTAGTATGGGATATGGAAACTAAACGACTAATACCTGCTACACCTGATGATGGGTTTAACTATGTTAAGCTGACTAATGCTATAGATGGCGGAGAGGGGATAGGCTTCAGGAGTGTTGTCCGTGTTAAGCCTGAAAGGATTTCTAAACTTCCTGAGAATGTTCTTAACAGAAGGTCAGGACACATTGATAGGTTTTATAGGGAAACAGGCTGGCTTGTAAAAACCCTTGGTACAAAAACAGTAGATGGTAAAGAAGTTCCTTCTAATAGCATTACACATATTGTTTCTTCACAGAAAGAAGCTAAGAAGATTGCAGAGCAGGAAGGTGGTGTTGCTATTCGTTCAAGGGAGAATGATGATATAGATGGAATCTTTGGTTCTGATAATGATGTTCAATTCTCTTATGGCAGTAGTCATACAAAGAAAAGAGGGGAACAGCTAAAGGGTAGTGATGGATTAAATGCTCCTGTATTGAATGCCTTTGAGACTATGGGTAAGAGTATTACTAGTACACAGAGCGCATTAGACTACAACATGCTTAAGAGTGTAGAGACTCGTTTCTTTAATGAGTTTGATGATATGCTTGTTAAGGATAGAGGACAGGTTTCTTTTAGTCCTCGCGCTGGCAGTATGATTAGGAGGCAATCAGATGATGAAGTGTTGTTCTCTGATAAGAGACTTAATGATTTTAAAAACTGGCATGGATATCTAAAGACACTTCGTACACATACAAATGGAGAAGCTTATAAGGCTGTTGATAGTGCCATCTCTCCTGTATTTGACCCTATACTTGGATTGGTGGGTAAGGGAACAGACACACAAGCTGCTGTAATGGAGCTGAAGGGTCTTGTATCAAACCTATTCGTAGTACTTAACCCATTGTATCAAGTACCACAGAACATGGCTATAGGACTGTATATAGCAGGAACTAAAGGTACTAGTGGTTTTAAATCCGTATTACAACTACCTGCTCTTATAGCAGCACGTAGTACAGGTAATTACAGACTCCTTACTTCTCTTGTTGGTGGTGATGAAAAACTAGCAAGGGAGCTAGTAGCTGAGTTAGATAACAATGGCTTAGTGGATGCTATAGGTAGAAGTAATGATTTCCTTGATATGGCTAGAGGTAATTTAGATGTAGGCGCTACGACTAAAGTAAGGAGTGGCATTAATGCTGTTAAGCGAAAGACTACAGGGTTGGCTTACAATGCTGCAAGAGGTAGTCAAGAAGCTTCTTTAGCTGCAATGAACATGATGTCCTACCTAACAGAATTTAACACTCTTATAAAGGCTGGTAAGAAGTTTGATGGGAAAGGGAAAGCAGAAGTAAGCTTTCAAGCACAGAAGAATGTACAGACACAGAACTCCCTTGATATGTTTAAGTACCAAGACAACAGCAGTTTGCTAAGTGTTCCTTTGCAATTCTTCCAGCATGTTAACAAATTGTTCTTAGATATTATTGTAGACCCTCAGTACAGAGTTATTACTGGTGCTGTAGAGACTATTATAAAGAGAGAGATTAATTCAGGTAGGAGTATTGGTAAAGAAGCAGGTGCGTATTCAAGTACTTATGCTAAAGCCCTTACTACTACAATGCTTACTTATGCTACATTTGGTATGCAAGGTGGGCTGGGTATGTCAATAGGAAGTGAAGTGGAATCTAAATTAAGAAAACAATTTCCTGATTTAGCTGATGTCCCTATATTCGAGATAATGATGAATGGGGTTATCAATGAAACTTTTAATAGCACAGTGAGATACTTTGGAGGTAAGGGTGCTATTGATATTACAGCTACTTATGGCCCTGCTGCTTTTCTCGATATGGTTAAGAGTTTTATGTTGGACGGGTTTCCTTCTTTCAATGTACTGGGGGTATCTGGTGCCGCTATTGGAACTATCTTTGAAAGTGCTGCAAGTATTCAAGCTTTAGCAAGAGCACCTAATATAGATACTTTTGATAAAGCAACAATGATTGCTAGTGAAATTATGGAGCCTATATCTGGTTATAGAAACATTGAAAAGGCTGTGATTGGGTATTTGTTTCAAGAACTGCCTTTTGCAAAAAGCCTTTCTAGTGGAATGAAGATAGAGAAAATAGAAGCTGTTATGCTAGCTGGTAATGTCCAACCCGCGCTAGTTACAGACTACTTCAATGGCAGTAGCTTTGATAAAAAGAACGAAGGTATATTCAGTATAATGAATGATGAGAAAACTGCTATAAGGAATGCTGAGACAATGCTACAAGCTATGACAAGAGATATGGCTTACCATAAACTAAGAGGAACACTGGATTTAGCAAAAGGAAATGAACTATTAGAGAAGTGGAGTACAGCAGCTAAAACTATATCCAATCCTAGATTTGAGGATGAAATATCTAAAGCCTTTGCTCAAAGCGCTCTTACGAGTGGGAGTAGTACGTATAACCAATACTTCCGACCTTACGAGCTAGGTAGTCAAATTAATAGTAGAGCAGAAGGTTTAAGACAGCTAGCACAAAAAGAACAGAGTCCTGAGTTTAAAGCGATGGCTGAAGCGGCACTTAAAATAGCGGAATCAACAGACAGTATGCAAAAGATATTAGAGGATAGAGAATAATGGCTGAGTTTACAAAAGATATTCAAACGCTTACACAGCAAGCAGGGGCTTCACCACAGCTACAGACAAACACAGGGAGCCTTGCTACAGACGTTATTAGTGCAGCTAGCTTTGGGTTAGGATTGTATAGACAAAACCAAGCACAGGCCCAGCTAGGAGCTGCTAAGCAGCAGCAAGTAGAGTACAACACACGTATTGCCGAAGGAACTCTCAAGATGAGGGAGTGGAGGCAGATGCAGAAGGACAACGGTGTAACAGGTAATGCTTTTCGTAGAGCAGAGAAAAGAGAGCTGGATAAGCTAGGGGATGCTAATTTCCAAATGGAATTGATTGGGGGTTTGAATAAACTTACTAGGCAGACCAGTGGGGAAGTGATGGATAGCATTACTAAAGCTGAAGTGACAGAAGCTAAACGTGTAGAAGATAGGCAGCTTGTAAGACAAGAGAGAGAAGTGTCTATTGTCACGGCTGCTTATACGGCTGGTATGGCTATTGGTAATCCTTCTGAGATGACTGAAGGAGAGATGGATAAGGTAGAGATACAAAGTGCTCGAATCCAAGCAGAAACAAATGCTACTAATGCTAAGCTGCAAAGGGAAAGAGAAGCATTAACAGATAAAGCTGCGAAACAGAATCAAGATAATAAGATTTGGGCTTTTAATACGGGTGTGGAGCTAGGCAATGTGGCTTCATCTGACTTAGGGACGTTTGTTAAACAACAAGGGGGTGTTCCTTTAGAGGGTGTCCCGAAAGTTATAGAGAGACTTAACTCTTACAAACAAAACATAACTAAAGTAGTTAATGCAAGAGCGCAGCAATCAGAGACATATATATCACCTGATGCGATAAGTACTATGATTAATAACTTAGAGCAGGGTGTTAATAATACAATAGCTTTGTTTACTAAGGATGAATCATTAAAGGCACTACAGAACAATGCTGATAGCCTGTACCAAGGTAACTTGAATAAGATGTTTAGTGGAACGGCTAATGAAAGAACCGCAGTGAACTCTCTGTACTCAAGTAAGTTTATTGGCCTCCCCCAAGAGATGACTAGCTTTAATACTATGTTGGAGTTTGTATCTGGGAGTATGCAAGGTAATGTAGACCCTGATAAGGAAGACTTTGATACTGTACTACGCAATCTCCCTAATGTAATGCAGACAAATGGAGCACCTACAGAAGAAAGTCAGGATACTAATCAGAAGATTATTGATGGTTTGTTTAACAACTCACCTGCTAAGATTAAGAGTGCTGTAATTAAAGGTGCTCTTGATGCTACCACTAAGGCTATAGTTGCTCAGGGTAAAGGAGTAGTGAGTGCAGGGAAGGCTACAGAGACAGCAGACTTAATATATAAAGCAGCAGTACCTTCTCTTGCAGGTAATATACAAAGACTTATGATGCAAGAAACATCCAACAACCCAACTAACTCTGAGTTTGGCTCTATGGGTATGAGTCAAGACTTTAGAAATAATTATGAGTTTGATGTTAACACTATGCAGTTCAATAAGACAAACAGAACAGCAGGAAGGAATGCTCAGATAGAGCAAGTTAACTTATTGATTAGGAATACTAGGAAGTCTTTTACTGAATTAGGAATGGATAGTACTTATGTTAATGGATTTGATGAGGATATTCTTTTAACTTTAGGACTTGCTCCTACTAAGTAGTATATAAGTAGTTATGATTAGGATGTTTATAATAATTATAGAATACTTTTAAAACCCTAGAGAAGAAAGAAAACTTCTTATTCAAAAGAAGTAAAAGAAAGAACACTCACAGTAATAACTTTTAACAACCCATATGCAATTACATTTGCGATGAATGACATATAAAACGGGATGAGTGACACATAATCACAGTTTTAGTCAGTGCCCACTAACATAAATAAGAGAGAGAAACATGCCAGCCAAAGGAGAATTTAAAGCTAATGCCAAGCCTGCCAGTAAGGCAAAAAGAGCTTTCAACAGGAAGACTCAGGACAACAGGGTTAAGCGTAATCAAGCACGTAGAGTTGCTGAGAAGGAGGGCAGAGTTAAGAAAGGGGATGGTAAGGAGATAGACCATAAGAAGCCTCTTAGGAATGGTGGGAGCAACGCTAAGTCCAATCAAAGAGTCGTGAGTAGTAAAACAAACAAAGCAAAGAACGGAAGTTTTAAAGGTATGTCCCGCAAAGGTAAGAGGAAATAAACAATGGCAAATGCATTATACGATTTAGGTAGAGAGTCTTTCCTTAAGGGAGAGATTAGCTGGAGTGGAGATAACATCAAAACTATATTAGTTGATTCACAGGAGTACACACCAAATTTAGCAACAGACCAATTCTTGAGTGACATCCCTTCTGGGGGTATTATTGCTACAAGTGTCAACTTAACAAGTAAAACAACTACTAGTGGGTCAGGGGATGCTGCTGATGTTGCATATACGGCTGTTACAGGAGACATCTCTGAATTCCTAGTCATATACCAAGATACAGGAGCAAGTGCCACCTCAAGGCTTATAGCTCGTATTGATACTGCTACAGGATTACCTGTCACACCCAATGGTGGTGATATTACTATCCAATGGCCTGCCCCAATTTTCACATTATAAGGAACTATCATGTTCGGATTTACTAAATTAACACCAGAAGAAATAGCAGAAAGAGATATGAAGCTTCGTATCAAAGAATTAGACATGCTCCTTACAGGGGAAATGCTGAAGAGAGCAAAGTCTTTAGAGATAAGTGCTGCATTACGTGATGAATTAGAAAACTTACTTTAGGAAGGATTGAATAATGAGCTTAAAAGATTTCTCAACACTAGCAGAAGCGCAAGCATTTGAGCTAATCACTGACAAAAAACAAGTTGGCTCAGGTCAGGCACGAGGCTTTTTTGTTAGTGAGGGCATTTGGACTGCACTAAGACAGATACAATCCGATATTACTCACCCCCTCTTTGCATTGGCTGATGCCGTAATTGTTACGGCTAGTGATGCGTCAAGTTATTTTGGCTTAGATACCACCACGGCAGAAGGTCAGGGTAACTTGGTAGCAGCTGACACGATGGTCGCGGCAAATATAATAACAGAGGCACAGAAACTCACGCTGTTATCTTTAGCATTAAACTCTACATACCCACATGCCAAAGCTACCCAAGCAGATTTTGACAGGGCTAGAGGCTTAATGGTTTACACTCAATCAATCCAGCAAACTAACGGCTTTATAAAACTAAACGTTTCAGCAGATTGTGATGCCCACAGGCCACAAATATATGCCGTTGTTCAAGGTATAAACACACAAGTGGGAACAGCGCCAGTAATAAGCAAGGTGGGTGAGTATCTAGCAAGAGTGCCAACCAACCACAGCTCATATATCGTTGAAAATTACTACGGTGTAATTAACTAAGATGTCTGTATTAGTACAGGACTTATTTACCGGCACTAACGGCACTGATATTGATGTTCATGCACCAGATATTGACGTTGTTGGCGGGGGATGGGTAGACGGCGGTGCGAACACTGTTGAGTTGGACGGCTCAGGAGCGGTAAAGTTTTCAGCAAGCGGTAGTTACTGTTTAATTGACGCTGGCACAGCAGACCAAATAGTAACAGGCAGTATAAATGCTGGCGGGGTCGATAATAGGTTTTCAATATGCGTAAGAAGTGATGGACTCGCCCCGCTTTCAAACACTGTATATTTATTTAACATAAGACCGGCTGTGAGTGGAGCTGATAATGTTTTTATCATACCCTTTGTTGGTGGTTCTTCTGGGACTACTGTATCAACCGAAATCACATTAAACGCATCAACAACATACGAGTTAGAATGTAGTGCTATAGGGAGTAGTTTAGTATTTAAAGTCGACGGCGTACCTGTATTAACAACAACAAATACTGAAATAACAACAGGTGACTATTCTGGAAACATACACGCTGCAAGAGGTAATGCCGCCTTAAGACTATCTGACTTTAAAGTTGAGGACACTAGCGGCTTAACAATAATACCGGTCTCTATCCCTAGTGGCGAGTCTTTTGGAACACCCACAATTACAACAGGTGTGGTGTTAATACTCCCTGTAGCAATACCAACACAGGAGAGTGTGGGAAGTCCCACTGTAGTGACGGAGCTGTTTATAAGTCCTGTTACAATACCATCTGAGGAGTCCGTAGGAGACCCTGTTATAGAGCTTATTCTACAACAGATATTCCCTGATGGGATACCTACAGAGGAATTTGTGGGGAGACCCACAGTGCTAGGAGGAGATGACATTATAATACCTGTTCTTAGTAGACAAACATGGAATGCTGTAGCTCAGTATCTAAGGGATTTAGTATTTAGAGGGCAGGATAACGATGTAATTATGGCTTGGTTTAGGAGTGAGGGCTTAGAGGATGGCGCTTATAATGACTTGTGGTATGAGTACTTGTTACAGAAAGGGTTTATTGATGGGTCTTTAACGGATAAGTATGCGGCTTGGAGGCAAGGAGATGGGGGTTCTGACCCTTGGCTGTTGTCTTCAGGAAGTTGGAATGATAATAAAATTTGGCGAGATACAGAAACTTGGAAGGACAGTTAGATGACAATTGCAAATATTAATGATGGGGAGTTGGGGAGTAGTGTACGTGGTAAGTTAAATGCTACTAAGGATTTAGCAGAGAAGTGTACTCAGACATATTGGTTTGATGCTAATGACGCTGCAACATCCATAACACCTATAACTCACGGAGCGGGCAGCACTACTACTTTTTTAACTAATGATGGGGCGGGGCCAAGTACTACTTCTTATAATCCTGATTCAAAAACAGCATTATGGAACACATCAACAAACAAGTTTGATTTTACGAGTTTAAAACATGGTGACACTGTTGAATTGAGAATTGACATTAGAATTGCAAACGCAGCAGCACAGGAAATTAACTTAGTAATAGACTTAGCAGAGGGAACTTCTGGGGCTTATAGCTTAAACGTCAATCACACTTACTTTAAAACTGCATCATCAGGTGACCAGATAACGGCTATGTTTAGGATATACATGGGGGATGAGGACACAAGAACAGGCTCAGCAAGGTTTAGGCTTACATCCATTGCAGCTACAACAATAGTAGTTAATGGTTGGTTCTATCAGATTACGGATGTATAAGAGGGGAAAACAAGGGGCTAGGAAAGCCCCTGTATGCGTCTGTGAGAAGACTTAGGAAGGAAGGGTTAGAAGGGCACTGGTGGGAAGGACTTAGCTCTCTCTAGGCTATCTATGGCCTCTTGTAAGTCTGTCTCCCAATCCTTTGCCCCTCTACTCCCTGTACACAGGAGTTTCTTAATAGCATGGTCTATAGGAGGGCAGCCTGAAGGGTAAGCATCTAATACATCATATACATCTATAACTATTTCTACTACATGCTCCCCCACATGTTTCATAATAAAGCTATTTAATTTACGTTGATACTTATTCATGTAGTGGTCTCCTGTTGGGCCATTATGGGCTATGTTATTAATACGTTCTTCTGTGGGCCATTCTGTGCTTGTACCTACTGTATTCCCATCTTCCCCTCCTAAACCAAATCCTGTCCAGTGTGGTGGAGGCAACGGACTTGTTGCATGTGGAGGCATATTCCTTGTGCATCTATTCTGATACTCCTCAAAAGCATCTCTTTCATTATGATAATGCGCCATTATTCTACCCTCATATTCTTTTGTGTTGTAAACACTCTCAATCCGTATACTGTTTGTATACCCACGGAGTCAGTTAGATACATCCCTACGTCATTATAGATATCTCTTTGCTGTTCGTGTGTCAAGTAAACCTTTGTTGCAGGTTTGTTATCTATATCGGCTTCCATCCTCAAGTCAAGTATATGCTTACAAGTTGGGTTGCTATCCATTACTTTAAAAACCTTGTACAATTGCTCAATCTGATTTTTGCAATCTATCAAGTCTCCCTCTAAAACGCTATTCCTTTCCCTCTCTTCATAAGCCCTCTTCTTCCACTTATTAAATATCATTAACTATCCCACCATTCTAAATAATCTGTTACGTACTTACTGCTTGTAGCTTTACCAAGCTCAGTGTTGTAATACTTCTTAGCATAGTCTCCTAGCTTAGATAAGTAATTGGTATCATCTTTACTAGGGAGGGCTTCCTTTACTCTCCAATAGTGTACTCTTGCCATGGCTGTTGCGTATTCTAAATTATTTATCAATCCGCCCCATAAACCCATACTGGAGAGACCCGAAACAGCTTCATATAAATCACCTCTGTATAGCAAGTAGCTGTGATGTATATCATCGTGGGTTGCCAACTCCATCTGATAAACACCAAATGCCCCCTCAGTCCCCGTCATGCCCTTCTGTCTTAAATACGTACCGCCTCTACTCTCATGAGCACAAGTCATCATGAGGAGGTCTACAGCTTCTTCACTGTAGGGTATTTCGGAATCAAGGTACTTTAATGTCGGAATCACTACGTGTTCTTTGAATTGGTTAAAATCAATCATAATTTAGCCTTTGGTTATCAATAGAAGTGCATAAATATACACACATTAAGCACTTGTACACTAGCTATAAGCGTGTATATAGCAAATTGTTTTGCTTGGTATATAAACCGCCAAGCCTTCTGCTTCCATGTAAGAGGCTTGGAAGTGGCCACGGCTAGCAACTCAGGTCTAAGGCATTCATATCCGTATCGAACAATCATATTTTACAAGCTCCACCTTCACAGTCATTATCTTCTACTTCATAAGCTACTACAGCACTAGGGTTTCCTAAAGGGAGGTCTAGCTGTTTTTCTGTAGGGGCAGCTTCTTCTCTCTCGTAGTTTTCAGACCACCCATCCTCTGCTTGGAATGTAAGGCTAATGTACCCGAAGTCTGCTAAGGCTGTCAACTGCTGTTCTAAATGGCCCACTCTGTCATCATTAATCTCATACATCCAACAGTCGTGTATTGTTACATGTACATTACGAAAGCCTATTAAGTCCTTGTGGTCGGACACTCTCACCCACTTGTGGGCTTCTGCTTGGTATAGTTCTTGGTATGTCTGTGTGCTACATAATACAAATTTCATTTCTTACTCCTAATTATTCTGTTAATAACATCATCCAAATACCCGATGCCTTTACTTATACCTACGCCAACAAGGGCTATCCCTAGGCAAGCTCCGACGAGGGGCCAAGCGAGGAGGGAGAGCCATGCAGCTCCTTTTATCATCTGGTAACCTCCTGACCCTTCATGCGAGTACTTCGACTGGAATTGTAAGGCACAGAAGGCTACAAGTCCTATTAAAAAATATATAATTATCATTTTGTTTCCTTTAGTTTTTCAAGTTGTTCTGTGGCCTTATCATACGCATCCCTTAAATCTGCCTTTGCTTGTCCACCCCCCATCAGTTGGACTGCCCACAATGTAGCCATTCTTAATTCTTCGTAGCCTTTCTCAAGCTCTGCTATGTGTTCAATTTGAATCTGGAGTATATCCCACAGTTCTCTCCTAGTAGCATCTTTGTATTGTTCTAAAATCATAAACTCTCTCCATATCTCTCTTTTAAATAATCTAAATCAACAAACATAGGATTGAAACTTCCTCCCTCCACATTATGCTTAACCACTATACCTCTCCAATGGTGATTACCTTGATGCCCCTTATATTCCTCATCATGCCCGTAACAAGCACCAGCTATAATGCCCCATTGTTGCTTTCCACTAGCAGGAAGAAATCTTGTAGCTACATCTAATGTCTGCTTATGCCCTACACAGAAACTCTCTCCCACTTGCTTCAGGACATTCTGTGCAGCCCCACCATAAGGTTTACCTGAGAAGGGGTTAGCCATGAAGTGACAATATGCTACACCATTTATAATAACAGGTTTTAAGTAGTCGTATACATCCCATCCAAACTCC
>TARA_R110000851_G_scaffold236991_7_pt1 | contig 17104 bp, 30 predicted proteins | sample TARA_R110000851 | Tara Oceans TARA_R110000851 (sample SAMEA4397627) | marine metagenome | biome: Polar Biome; feature: [DCM] deep chlorophyll maximum layer (ENVO:01000326); material: water (ENVO:00002006), including particulate matter (ENVO:01000060) such as... | depth 17 m
TGTTAAGTCATCATCACTGGCTTCGAGATCTACACCCCATAAAGTTCTTTCGAGTCTTTGTCTCGCATGCTGCCAACAAAATGGAATTTTAGAATTAACCGAGTCTCTTGTACAAGGTGTGCCTTTAGCGGTTGTGGCTGTACAACCGTTTTCGTTGGTTTCTAAGCTACCTGACATAGCCTCTATGACTGGAGACTCTATGTTCTCAATTTTGAGTGGAGGTATAGCAGAAATCATTGACGGGTCATCATAATGAACTCCTGAATAATCTCGCTCAGAACGTCTACCGTCAGTTGCAGTTTCATCTGCATTATCAATTTTTATTCGTTTATCTTTTTTGTCTTTCATAGTACATCCCCTAAGCTATGTTCACCATAAATAGTATTAGGGGATGCATATTAATCATATTTCTTTAAAAAGGTACTTTTTAAGAACTTGAAGTTTTTTATTTGTTGGAGCCCATTCTCGATTGTTCATAAACCAAAGTGTTGCGGCCACAGAAGACAGTAAAGAATTACCATCTTGCGGGGTATATGCAAAACCAGTTACAGAATAATATTTATTTTTTTCATTTTCACCAATAATGCGACAAGCAACTGAGGATACGGGAACAACTACATGATTTAAGATCCTGCCATAATGACCAAACTCACGACCATAAGAAAAAACTTTATTAGCAGTGGTGTGATTTGTGGTAGCAATCATTTTATCTTCGCTAAAACTGGATACAACATCTTCTGGTTTTAAGTTTAAAGGAGTGCTAATAGTAATGTTATATTGTAATGCATGCATTAATTGGGTATTAATTTTACACGCACTTGAATAGGCACTTACTTCTTGGTCTAAAGTCTTAAATACGTCGTGAATGTCTCTTGCATGGTGCGTACCATAGAGCCAATCTTTGTGTTTGTCCACATCGATGCTCGGAGAAACCCCAGAGTTTTGTGAAATATCGTTAGAACGTCTGATGTATACGAAGTTGGCATTTGTTATCTCTCCAAACTTATTAAGATTATTTATTATTGACGCACCAGCATGTGTATTGCAACTTGCTACTTGCACAAAGTTATCGGATTTTTCTAAGGCAATATCATTAATTCCATGAGCATAGATTTTTCCAAAACCTTTTTCACTTCCTTGTGCTAAATATAGTCTTTCTTTGTTTCCTTGGTGAATAAACTTTAGATGTTCTGAGAAGTAATATTTTTCTTTGTGGCCCAAGGCCGTTCCCTTTGGAGTACAATCAATAATTACATCAGAGTTTTCAATTGATTCTTGCCTATTGTATGTAGGGGTAGTTCCCAAGTTAGTAAAACCTTCAAACTTAGAAGCATCAGTACAAAGTTTTGCACCAGCACTCATAAGTTTCTTTACGTTTGGGATATCGTGTTTTAAAGGTGTATTCTTATGAAACGTAACCTCGTTAATATCGAATGCTTTCTTGTGTCTAGTAAATAGACCAATGAGTGGCAACCCAATTGTCCCTGTACCAACAATATGGACATTCTTTTTGTTTTTCATTTTATTTCCTTTGTTTAGATAGATTTAATTTTTGCACGTTTTGCAATATTAGATTTGCCAATATCAATAATGGCGACTTGATCATTCTTTTCCATGACGTTTGTATTAACAAGATCGGTAAAAGTAATTCCATTTTTCTTAAGAAACGTCAGGCCAAGAGCTAACTGATGAAAGTATTTTAATTTTATATCTGTAGCCAATTTATATGAATGGCTCTCTGCTTTTTCTACACTATTTAAAGTATCGTTATACATCCCAACCGATAAAGTCCAATATTCTTTAAATAAGAAAGATTCTAGTTTATTCCATCCAAGCTTAACAGATACTATTTTTAACTTTTGTTCTATAGAACTCCATTTTCCAACTGGACTGCCCAATATTTCTGGATCTTTCTTTATAGTTTTTATGAACTGCTTTGTTAGCTTCATAAATTTATCTCTATAGGATTTATCCCATTTGTAGTGTGCATCACTTTTTCTAATTTTATGATACATCAACTGAGTAACATCTACCATTGCTTTATTTGGGTAATCTAAAAATTCATAGATAATGACCCAGGGCATATTTGGAAGTTTCTCTTTTTGAAACTGGGAACTTCTACGTCCAACTTTTAGTACAGTATAAACATTTGGATGATTTTTTCCCGTTATCAAAGCACAAGCTTCAGCTTCTTGTGTATCTTCCGTAATTTTCAGTACCTTGTTTTTAAATTTATAAGCTACCCCTCTGGACCCCGAGCCTAAAAACTCCATCTTACCTTTTAAACCACCCCATTTAATTAATTGTTTTAATTCTGCTTCAGTTACGGGTGAACGTCTATCAGAACTTTTAACTTCTCGAAGTATATTATTAAAAAATCTTTTTCCGCTATCAAGCGTATTGATTCGTTCGAGCATTTTATTTTCAGACAAGTTTCCTTGCATTTTCATAGCATCCCAGATCTTCTCATTTGCTTCAAAACAAATATATTTACCGCTAAGTTGCAATCTTTCCATATTCTCTATCCAGTAGTTTTCTAGAACTACTGGTATATAACCACAGTGCTTAATCTCACCAGTTTCTTTATCTTTGTATTTGGCACTCTTAGTAAAGTTTAATATCTTAAGATAAATATCATAAATGTCATTTCTAACTTCTTCTTCAACGTTAGCAGACATCCAGTTATATAGGGAAGCAAAGTTATTCGTATTTTCTCGTCCTATTTTAGCATTAAACAACTTAGATAGCAATAGTAAAGCACCTTCTGATGTTGTAACAACAACTTCGCCAGTCTCTTTATTTGTAACCCCTTCTGTGTGGCTAAACGAATGGTTCTTAGCTTCAAACATGCTAAGTATTAGTTGTGTGCGATGTAACCCTTTTATAAGCGGCTCATCTTCAGGAGCATAATCAGAAAAATAAGAAAAAGTTAACCAATCAAAATTTCCAACCATCCAATCTATTTGCACACCCAAGTCTTGCATTATACCATCTTTATCATATTGAGGGAATAAAGTAAAAATATTTCCTGGTGTTACTTTTTTCAAATCAGCAACAATTAAATTAGAAGCTTCATTCATGTACATCGCTAGTTCTATAAGAAAAGCTCTCCATGCAACCTGAGCATCACTTCGACTTCTAGCTCGTTTTTTCATTTTGACAAATCGTTCTTCCCATGCTTTGGGATTAACATTCCAACTAAGTAACTCTTCTGCATCTACTTCACCGTCAGTGAACATTTTTTTAAGATCAATTGCTAAATCTATATCACCAGACATTGCTTTCTTTCCAACTGATCCAACTGGCTCAAAAGTTCTAAACTTTTCTTTGTGTTTTGGAAATATTCTTTCTAATTCTGCAAAATATCTATCCAAAGTTGGAGGAATAAAATCTTTTGGTATATCTGTAGTCTTCCCAACAAATACATTACCACCTTCAGCCAAATTCATTCTTGCAGCAGCTCTACTCAAGAATCCTGAATCTTTACTTGGTTTTTTAAACAATCTGGTATTGAGAACGGGTAAAAATAGTTTTGCTCTGTCTGTATTTTTATTATTTTCCCACCATTCTTTTGCTTTAGATTGGAGATCTGGCCTTGGACTTCTGGATGGGATTACTTCTTGGCCCCTCTTATGATCTTTAGAATGCACAAATATTCTTGATTCCTCTACCTGAGCGATCTGTATCATATCGGGATCTTTATCTTTTTGTTCCATTTTTCTTCGCCACTCAGGATTTTCTGCTGTATGACCAAAGGAGTTTGTTTCAAAACGATCAAGTCCTCCAAAATATGCTTGAGCTACTAATTCTATTTCTTCAGGGCTAATCCAAGGATCTCCAACATCACTTTGAACACCTCCTTCATCACCAACTTCTAATGAGCTATATTTTCTTTTTCCGCCACCTCTTGAAGTATACGGGTCTTCTGGGTATTCTAACAAGGTAGTTAACTCACTGTCTTTAACAAATTTTCTCCATAAAGCTTCAGAACCTCTTGTTTGTGTTTTATCCGACATTAATATATAATTAAACTTAGTAACAAGAGTTCTGTAGCAGGCATAAGCCACACCTTTTCCTCTGATTTCTTCTGAAGCGACCGCCCAGTCAATTACTCTTAGTAATTTGTGTTGCGCGTCTTCAGGGTGCCAACAGTTTATTTCCATAACAGTTTTATCTATGTCTTCGTCTGTCCAATAAAATTTTAACTTGCTACCTGCAACGGCATTACTGTAATCTACAAAACATGGGTACCCCATAGTAGTCACACCAGTATAATAAACATCTTCTGGGAACTCGAAAAGTCTACGTTTAAGTTCGGTCCCTCCAGCGGAACGAACAGCAAGCCCTTTGTTGAATCGTATCATCAGAAATTCGCCGTCATTCTGTTTGTACGAAGTCAGCCTCTTTATCAATTTCGGACTATAAAGTTCATCAGTTGAAACTTTTATTTGTCTTGGTTCAGAATCGTAATATGATTCATCCCCAGATTCAACTTCGTCATCACCCAAAGACATAATTTCTTCAAGCATATCGTCAGATAAATTATTTGGAATATTTACTACTTCACCTTTCCTACGATATGGATTTGGTCCGGGATTCTTTCTTTTACTATAAACATAAACTTTAGATTTTGTTGCCCGCATCATCATTTCATACTCTGGGCTTGATTTTATTGCAACACGTCTCTTATCTAGTTGGCGTCTATACTCTGGATTCATAGCCGTGGGTCTATTTCGATTGGGATCGTAACGAGGTACGGCAGGCATTGGAAAGTTGTCACTCATCCAATCATTAAACTCTTCAACGCCGACCCAAGGATTCCCAACCTCACTGTGAATTTCATCTTCTTCGTCCATATAAACTTGACTATATTCTTGGTTATTCATATCGTGAACCCCAATGTCTGGATCTATCGGGTACTGCAATAAAGAAACAAGATCTGGATCTTTTAAAAACTTTTGCCACACCGCTTGAGATCCCGGAGTTTGCGTTGAATCAGACATAAGAATATAATCAAAATTTACAATTAAAGTTTTATAGCAGGCATACGCGAAACCCTTTCCGCGCATTTCTTGTTCAGCAATAGCCCAATCAACTATTTTAAGATTAGGATAATCATCTTCAGAAGTAATATTATCCCATACTCCTATTTTCATCGAAAGTATTTGAAGATCACTGCTATACCAAAGAAAAGATTCAATCTCCTCCTCCTCAGTGTATTGTACAAAACAAGGATAGTTCATAGTATTGATACCTGTATAGTACACATATTCTGGCAACAATCTAGTATCGGTTAATAGGCTTCTTTTTTCTAATGTCTTTGGATCTTTTTGTTTTATATTGGTAAGATTTAATATATCTTTAGGTTCTAAGCCGTGGGTTTTTTTTAATTCAGCCATGGCAAACTCTCCGATAAACCCAGGCTCAAGATTGTCCTCTTCATAGGCAGCACTTGGATCTATTTGAATTTCGTCGATAGCTTCGCTTACTAGTTTTTCTAAAATATTTTTATCGAGTTTCATTGTTTACTCCGAGTAGTCCCAGTTGTCGGTATCACCAAAACTAATATTATCACACTCATGGCTCGTTCGTTCAGGACTATCAGAATCTTTATAAACTTTTAGCCAATAAGGTTTTTCTAATTCTTTGCCACACAACGAGTTATCCAAAAATCTCATTTTATTATTTGGACCACAACATAAAACACCAGTTTCGTCATCAAAGAAATAAGTTTTTGTTTTATGCTCGTGCCAACATTCTGCTTGGCCATAGTCTGTAGTTTCTTTCGGGCTTTGCGGATCACAAGTCCAAAGATAGGTTCCCTCCCATGTATGGTTGGTTCGACTGTACATTTCTACATCCATACCTTTTATGCCTTGAATTTGTGTCAATTGCCAATAATCTGATAGACAGTCCCACCAGCCAACGTCAGCCATTTTAATTTTATAATTTGGTGTATTTGGTTTATTGAATATAGCACATTGATCCACTTTATCAAAGAATGCACCGAGGGAAGGAAAGTAAATTAAATAAAGAGGCGCTCTGCCTCTTACAAATCTGATACCATAGAGGACACCAAAAATAGTTTCATCCGAATCATATTTTGGGGCACCGGCAAGAAAAGATTTTTTAACATAACATTCAGTATATGGTGTAGATACAATCATGTTTATTTACCTTTTTATTCTGTGACAGATTTGTCACCCTGACATTTCCACTTTTTTCTAGATAATGTATTTGCACATGGTGGGTTTTTACATTTTTTAATTTTATTTGAACGAGCACAATAGGCATCGGCTTTCTTTGTTCCTGGGCTAATTCTATCACCCCCACCTTTTTTCTGCCCAGCTTGTCCATAAGATACTGTTCGAGTTCTGCCGCCCTTGCCTTTTACTTTTTTAGCAAATCGTTTACCTTTAGCTGGTTTAGCTTCTTGGTATAGAGGGGAACAAGATGGACAGTATTCTTCATCTTCACTGATTGCATCCACTTCGTAGTAACCTTGCTCATCTAATTCTTTAGCAATGTCTTTAACATCACTAGGAATTTCTTTCTTCACCTCTTTCACCTCTTCGTTCTTCTTCGAGCTGTTACCCCAGTTTTTAGCACCTACTTTTCTACATTTAACTAACGCACCTGATGCATAAGCAGAGGGCCACTTTTTATATCTACCTTTAACTTTGTGATAACATGCATCCTTCTCACCTTCAGCTTCTAGAACACCTTCAATTTCTTCATGAATCATATTCATCAATTGTTCTCGTTTTATTTTAATGTTTGGCATTTTTTTGCTCTCCTCTTGGCTAGGCTTTTTATAACCCTTACATTGAGACGGAGTTGGGCGACACCGAGGAGGCTTGCCTCTCTTTTCTCCTTCTCCTCTGCCGCATGCCTTGCAGCTTTTTCTACCAGTTTTTTTATTTTTTCGACAAGTGTTGCAATCAACCCAGCCCTTGGCTTTGCCTTTGCCACCTTGTCTCTGAAACCATCCGTGCAGGCCGGATTCTTTTTCTTTAGAAAAATCTTTTTTTGATTCTTCTGGGATTACTTCTTCTTCCATGCTTATAAATAGAAGCAAAATCCTTATTTATCACTTTTATAATGCTCAATATGTATTGTTAAGTATTCTGTATCCAGGTTCGCGAAAGGGTGTTTCTGCCACCAAATTTTTACCCAGCCATAATGTTGTTGTGCTGAATCGATTATTACGCCGATACCGGTGAATTCTTTATATTCTATTAATTCATCAGTTTGATCATCAATTACTTTTGTTATTGTTTTATAAACAACTAAATCACCATTTCTATAGTTTGACATTCCATTACTATAGTCGGACATTACTAACGACTAGTCCTTGAATCTTAGCCAGAACTATAACTAATTCTGCCACTGTGATTTGTTCGATAACACCATTTAGTGTTTCTGTTATATTCGGGGCACAAATTATATTTCCATGGTTGTCACCTTCGTCAGGATAATTTAATATAATTAATTGGGGCCTCCATTGCGTATGACTTGTCGCAACAACAGAAGCACCCCAACTATTTGGAAATTTCCATTTTAAAGATTCGCCAAATTCTTTTTTATTTGACGCAAAGATAATATAATTTTGATGGATTTTTGAATAGTCCTCAAGAATAGAGAGACCGTCGAAAGTTAAATTAACCATATATTAATTAGGTGCTTGGTGGCTGACACGCCTTAATAAAAACTTGTGTGTTAAATTTTTCATTTTGGTCCTTAAAATACAAGGAAAAATCCAGAGATAGTTGATCTCTTGTTTCTTTATCGTTAACCCCTGATAGAATTTTTGCCGTTGCGATAAAATCTTTTTTTGTCATTTCGTTTCCTTTGCTATAGAGATAATTTCTAATTCTTCTTCTAGGTGTACATACTCATCATCAATTGGTAATGTAGTATCTCCGCCACTCCATTTTACTGTTACATACTTTCCAAACACGGAAGAGTTCACACCAGCAGTTATTTTATGATCACTATCATATAGATAACCGGCATCTTCCATTTTTATAACTAAGCCTATTGTGTCTTTACTATATGGTAATATTAGTATATCTTGATTTGGATATAAAAACTTTTCTTTTACTTTTACAAGATCGCCCACTTTAATTTTTGACATGTCATATGTAAATACATATTAATATTCTTTTTCGCAATCGCGCAAATTTTTGTCGCTAAAATTTTCCTTTTTATTTAGAATTTTTCTTTACGAATACGATTGAAGACTCCATTAAGCTCCAGTCAGTGTAAGTCTTGACCTTAAGTGTACCATCCGTAGAAACGTACATAAGGTCTTTCTCGCCTTCCCGACCACTAGCAAAGCTAATTGGCTTCGCAAAGTCTTTGGGCAGCTCTAAGGCCAAATCAGAGCCCATGAGACGTGATTCCATACGACTATTAGGGGCAAGCATACCAATGCCAGCAGTAACTACGATAGAGAAAGCAACAACTAAAATAATAGTACCAATACCAGAACTTGAATTCATTGTAATTCCTTTTTAAGCTTCATAATACCATTCGGGAAAATCAGGATCATCCCAATAACCCACTTTTTTCTTTGGATGTTTCACCAAGAACAAAACATCAATATCAGCAGCAAACAAAATCCAGGGTTCGTCATGCCCAACAGCACTAACGAGCCACGTATTTTGAGTTTTATCTTTCGACTTGTGTTCATGCCTAAGTATAATACAACTCGTACCCTTACGCAAGATATCTTTGTCTTCAGGAGTTATATTATAGTATTTTCCGTTCCTATCAAGATCGCGTCTAACAGAGACAATAGATCCAGGTGCCATTTTTTCCGATAAGTCACGAAAATCTAATTCTAGTTGTAGCATATTATTATTCCTCGTCTTTATCTTTGACCGATAGGTAAAGAACCCATACGAGTAAGGCACATAATAAAGTTTGCACAGAATAAATAAATATTGGATCAAAAACTTTCATGGTGTTACACCCTTTCCTTCATTGTGATTCCAAACCCATGGCAATTCATATGGATCACGCCACCCATCTCGATTCCAAGCTTTAAGGGCTTCGGTTGAAGTTTCAAATGCAAGTTCACCCCAAGGGATCTCATCCATTGTAAACAATTTTGTTTCCAAGCTTTCAATCCCAGGGTAGTGATCCTCATTTATCATTTCGGCAGCGTATATCATTTTTACCAAATTATTTTTATCATCGTTAGACACGAGGAAAAGCGATTTAATTTTAACCTTCGCATTTGCCTCCTCAAGCGTTTCTCTAGCAGCACCCTCTTCTAGACTCTCACCGTTCTCCATGTAGCCAGCAGGAAGCGTCCAGTAGCCCACACGAGGCTCTATCGCACGTCGGCATAGCAACACCTTGTCTTCCCAGACAGGAATGCATCCCACGACAACACGAGGATTCTCGTATTCGATGTGACCGCACCCACGGCATACATCACGTTCTCGATTGTCTCCAGCAGGGATCTGCTTAAACATTTTGTCGCCGCATTTTTTGCAATAATTATTCATTAGCTTCCTCACCAATCGAACTTAATAATATTAATCTGTTTTCGTCCATATCTTTTTTAATTATTTGCATATGTGACCGTTTGCCAAAGCATGCCCACCGTACTTCCCACATTTTCCTTACATGGGTGATTCCAGCGGCCTTACTATACTCTACGTGAGTTGGTCCACCGACTACCACACCGATTGCAGGTTTCCATGGGTTCATACGGTTATAACGCCATCTCTTGCGTCTATGCTTTACCAAGTCACCTACTCTCATGCTTTGCTCACAACTTTTACATGGTTGGCCCATTGGGATTGGTGACAAGCCTTGCCGAACGAATAATATTGTACATAGTATCGATCAATATCTTTATATGTATTATCTTTTATGATTCCCAATACAATGCCATTATCGTATTCACCACGCACACTTGATAGAGTCACTTTGACCAAATCGCCTACCTTCATATCTTTATCGTAATTCATGATTTTTTTTCTTGCTTAAAATTTTTAAATATCGTAACGGGGCTAGGTGCGTCTTACCTTCAAACCATACCCATCGATAGGCGGGGTCATGGTGCATAAAATACTTTTTAGGCACAGGGACAACAATTAATGTTTTTTTTCGATAGATGTCTTGGATCCACGGGACGGCTTTTGTATCGAGGATACCGACCCACACCAAATCGCCTATTTCGGGAGTTTCTTCATGCACTTTTATATACTTTCAAATCTTTTATAATATAAGTAATACGTTCATGCCAACCAATGGGCAATACTTCTGCAACTTTAATGGGCTCGCAACGGGCTCGTGCAGGTGGGTTATTATATATTCTCATGACAAGTGCAATCTGACCTTGATTAAATCGAATGTCAGGCCGTTCTATTATTACTAGGTCACCGGGCTTCACTGAGCACCTCAATATTATTAATTTGTTCTTGATGAATTTCTTTTAAATCAAACCACCATATCATTACGTATACTTTATCAACTTCTGTTGACCAGTCGTCATGGGGATCCATTACAATACCAAGTGCTTCATCCGCATATAAGTGTCTATATTTTTTGTTAAAGCGAACAAGGTCGCCGGTTTTTAATTTATTTGTTGCTCTCTTCACGAGTGTACCACACCAATACCACGGTCGTCAAGTTTTTTATCTAGCTTTTCCCAATACTCTGGATCGCCCTTGTGGTATTTTGGTAAATTATAATTTACTTTAATTGTAAGTGTTAAGTGGTCCCATATTATTTTTCTACCCTGGGTCCAAAATTTACCCGACCCATTACTAATTTCTAATAATATCATTGTTGGGCCAAGTCGATCGCGGTGATCTTGTGGTACCCAATACAAATCACCTACTCGATGCATTTGCTTATAACCTCGATGTCATTTTTCCGAATCATTGCTCCAACATCTCCACTGTGCCAAAGGACTGTATAAAATTGATTGGAGATACCGAATAGTTCTGGGTGAGGCATTGGGGTTCCTCTGCAATACGGACCTTTAATAATAATTCCGGTATAAATAAATCCATTGGCTTTGATTGCTCGCACTAAGTCTCCTACTTGCATTTTGAGACTACCTCAACAACGTGTCGGTTGGTTAAAATATTTTTACTCTCTTTGAACCAAAATACTTCACACAACTGGTGCCCACTTAGGTTGTCCACAAGAATTCCAAGGTGGGGTGTCTCATCATACATCTTCTGGTATGCTCCCCAACCTTTGCGTTTTACTAAGTCTCCTACTTGCATTTTTTACTTAGCTCCTCAAGTGCTCCTTCATAGACCCACCATTGCTCACCCCTGTACATAACTTTAAACTGACTTTTTGTATATAAAGATTCTAGAACACCTTTAGGTGTTTCTCTTTGATCTATAATTAGCAATGGAGTACTGTCCCTCATTGCATCACTCATCCAACGGGAAACCCAACTCGAATTGGATTTAATTTTTACTAGATCGCCTATTTGCATTCTGAAACCACCATTAAGTGTTCGGCCCAATCCCACTCCGGTTTGGAGCTGTTGGGCCACATTACATTTACTCTTAAATCTGGAGCATTCTCAAAGGTATAAAGCCCTATCACCAAACCGACCGCTTCTTCCCGGTAAGCAAACCTTGGCTTAACCAAATCACCTATACTTACTTTATCTTTTCTGGCTACGTGCATATAATTGCCTTCTGCAAATTATAACTATAGTAAAGTCCTTGACTACCATCCTGCCAATGAACTCGGATTGCTTTGATGTTCTTGGTAATACTTAGAATTATACCAAGCTCGCTATCAAGTGTCAAGCCCGTATGGCGCTCTCTGAAGGTCACTAGATCGCCTACTTGGTACATTTGCTAATTACCTCTAGTGTATTCATAGATTCGTTGTCACGCCCCCAAGGCCATTGTACTGGGACATACATACAAGCTTTGTTCGTGTTGGTTCTTAAAACAATACCAACGGGAAGTTTTTCAAGTCCTCGATTGATAGCGTGTTTGGTTGTAACTAAGTCACCTATTTGCATTTTGAAATCACCTTTAACCTTGTCCAATGGGAACCGTCTTGTTCACCACTCTGCCATTTAACGTGTATGTATGGTCCTGCTGGTTGTTCTTGAATCTTTATCACAACACCGACCATCTTGCCTAACCACCAATGAACATAGTCATCTGGTTTACCATTAAATAAATTTTGTCGTTCTACTAAATCACCAATTTTTATTTTGCTCATTATTTTAATCTTTATAAACTGGGAAATTTTTTGCGGCGTATTTTTAAATCTCCAAATTTTACCGCCGTATCGAGAATGACCCTGGCCCGCTTTTCGGGCCTCTGTCGCATAGTAGGACATAGATTCCGGGATGGGGGGAGGGGGGGTACCCTATGTCCCTAGCGTATCGATGTAGTTCTTTCTTTGTTCACATAATTCTTTTAGTTCTTTCTCTAGTCTTTCTCTAGCTTCATCACTCATCATAACGAACTCAAGCTTGTAGCTTATATCGTTTAGTCTGTCGCTTATCCTCTGAAGAAATGTTCTGCCCATTTAATTGTTAGTAACGTTAATGCGATTACTACTCCTATGGTAACTAGACAACTAATAATACTTCTTGGGCATACACGTAAATAAATGTTAAGCTCGACCCCCTCACCCTTGGGGCAGGTGGGTGGTACCTGGGTACTAGGTAGGTGGGTACTATCTGGGTCACCACCGTTGTTTTCCTTATCAGCTAACTGACACCCTGTTGCCCTAGAGTAATGAGTCATTAGGTTGTGACCGCAAGCACACGCTCACTGGTTTGGAAGTATGGATGTCGAGCACAGTACTCAGAGGTCATCCACATACGTTGGCACTTACTACGCTTAGGCTTAGGTGCGTACATGTCAGTCAGTACGATGTGACCATCGAAGCCTAGCTTGTTTACATAATCAGTAGGAGCATCAAAACAAGTACCGCCACATAATACTCTTTCTTTCTTTTTCTTTTCTCCCTTTTTCCAAACATATACTTTTTCTACAAACACTCGGTCATCGAATGGAACTACTGTAAACTCGCATAGGTCTGCAAGCTTATTAAGTTCTGCGAAGAATGCTTCAAGCATTGCGTCATCCACACTACCTGACTGGTCAATACTAATTGCAATACGAGCGGTTCGCTTTACCTTCTTACCTGGATGAATCATTGCGTAACGCTTATTGATTCTTTTAATTGAAGAAGTTTTATTTGCTCTCTGAGATGTCTTGACAAAGTATCTTAATACTTTACGCCAGTCTACTTTAGAAACTAATCTTTCTTTAATCTCACGTCGAACCTGTGACGATACAGTACCCCAGTTGTTAGCCCTGTCAGCTTCTTGAGAGGCTTGCTTGATGGCTTCCTTGATACGTTGCTTGGCTATCTCCTTAGCTTGCTGTGAAGCTTCACCCCAACCACTGTGATCATCTAGTGGTTCGTCGCCTTGACCTTTACCTTGCCCTTGGCCTTCAGAATCTTTATTCTCATCACCATCGCCAGAACTGCTCCCACTACCATCGCCTTCACCTTCCTGTGGCTTGCCACCTTCTTGACCTTCACCTTCACCCTCTTCTTCTTTACGACCCTTAAGAGTATTGAAGTACCACTCAGCAGACTTACCAGATGGCAGGTCTTCGTAATTACCCACACCAGGAACCAGTGCTTGCTCAGGCAGTTCGTTCGCAATATGCGAATTGATTGCAAGGTCAGTAGCAATATTCCACTCACGGGTCATCTTGCCATCAGGCATACGACCGGTCACATGTTCAAAAATTAAATGATAAAACTCATGCTTAAGTACCCCAAGCTTTTGTTCATCTGGTAGGCGAGCGAAGAATTCAGGATTGTACAGCATTTCAAACTGGCCAGATTCTTCGTTGATACGTACACCGGCTGTAGGAATAGCGGTGCTTGCTTGCTTTTCAATCTTACGTGAGAGAGCAGCGAAGAAGGGCTCTGCCATAAGAAGGCGGGCCGTGTGACGATTTAAGTCAAATGCTTTTGTGATTGGAACTACTGTTTCAGTCATGTAGGAACCTCCTTAAAAATAACTCCGAGCCTTATTATACCACACTAATTAGATTTTAGCAAGCAAAAAGGGCAGGCGAAAGACCCAAACGATCAAACGCCGTAACCCATTGATATTGCTTAATATTATATAAGCTATTGTTATTATTGAGGTTTTAGGAAATTAGCTGTTTGGCAACTGTGAACCAAATGCTACGGGGGCTGCATTGCGAAGCTCCTGCAATGATGAAATCATATCATCAATCTGGTCTGGACCAAGCTCGCCAAAGTCAGCACTCCAACGTTCACGACCATAGTTACCGATATCTCGGAATACTACGTTAAAGGTCTCACTACCAGACTCCATTACCTGTCGAGAGGCTGCGAGTTCTAGACGACCCTTACCACCTCGACGGTTAGACTCAGCAGCAGTAGATTGAGCACCATTTTCAAATTTCTTTACGTTCAACATTTATAGACTCCAATTGTTTTTTTGTGTTTGTGTTATATTATTAATGTTATGTATTTATAGAGTTATTTATTTTATTACATCTCGAAGGGATCGTCATCGAAGACGATAGCATCCTCTCGCCATTCCCAATCAGTATCATCACCTGTTAACTCGATTGCATCAAGTTCGCCGTCCGATGGTTCATTCATCAAGTCATCATAGTCGTCGAAGAGATCTTCAATCATACCGTTCCACTCATCCATAATATAATCCTTTTTCTTGTTATTGTCGGTTAGTTGTTCGGGGTGGAGTCCATATTGTTCTGCCAGACTCCACCCCATGCTATTAAGACTGTGAAGGGTTGCCGGTCAACAGTTCTACAATGTAGGAACTGACTGCCATGCCATCAACCTTACATTGATGAAGATTCACAGTGTTCTTGATATCACCAAGTCCCATAATGGTCCACAGCTTCATAGCTACCTCACTTGGCAGAGTGAGAAAATACTTTCCAAGATTCTCGACCTCAGAAGAACCCAATTCCAAAGCGAATACTGCTTCGGCTTCCATTTTCTCTACGAGCGCAGAGTGGTCGTTGATACCAAATTCTTTAGTGGCATCAATCTTACCATGGGTAAGGATATCTTCTGGAGTTACCAGAGATTGGTAATTTTGGGCGAAGTCCCGGAAAGATACAGCGGCCTCAAACCCTACGAAGGCACCAGCCAATTCATAGAGATTAGAGAGGTTCTCTTTAGGCTCTTCCAAAAGCATCGACGCAACAACACACTCGTTAAAGCGGTCCCACGAACGACGAGAAGGATAAACCTTGTTAGGCTCAAAGTCGCCTGTATGCTCAAGATGAGCACGGTTATTATTAATAAAGTCCCATACGAGACTATGCGTATTATCTTTAGCCCATGTTAGCCAATCTTCAATGGTAGGCTCGACATCGAACACGGTCCAACGGTCCAACTCGGCTGGGTCCATTTCACCAACCTGATATTGCTCACCATGCTCACCACCGTTGACGGCTGCAATGATAAGAGTATCCGGGTGAAGGTTGTGGCCATTGAGCTTGCGACTATCAGTCAGCTCGAAAATGCCTTGGCGTACTTCAATGGTAGCGCGGTCAACTTCGTCTAAGAATAAGACACAAGCAGCTTCACAAGCTTCTTTAAACCAGTCTGGTGGATTGAACGTTGTACGGTTGCCATCAATAGAAGGCAGGCCAACGAGATCACCCTCAGTCATCTGAGAAGCACGGCGCTCGACAACTGGTAATTCCATGCTATCTGCAATCTGGTATACAACCTGTGATTTACCTACGCCATGACGACCACGTAAGAGAACCGGCTTGCGTACTTTGAGTACTAGTGGAGCAACCGTCGTGAATGTTTTAAAATCAACTGCCATGTGTGAAGTACCTTCCTAAAAGTTTTTTTTCGTTCCGTCAGTAATTATACCATACTGAGCATTAATTGCAAGCTTTATTTACTTGTCATGTCTTGAATTCCACTTCTTTACGATCTTTTTCATATAACGCTCTGCTCTACCCTTGTAATCAGCATGACGCATGAAGTCAAGACCAGTGTCACGGCCCATAAGCAAGTGGCTGCCGCCTTGGTCAGCAACTGGTCCTACCACCTCAACATTATATTCGGTAGAACATCCTTTTGGGAGATCAGCACTGGTGAATACTTCCTCTGGAAGCTTGAAAGATTTTTCAAGATTGTAGCTCTTTGTACGATCGTATTCTGAGAGAGAACCAACATCGATTCGTTTAGTCTCGAAAATCTGACCTGAGCCAGCGCAGTCTTCGTTGCCCATGCCATCCATATACCAGTTCGCAATATTTAATCGAGACCAGTTAATACCAGTAATCAACCAATAAGATTTTTCACTCCATGCCTCACGAGAAATCATAGATCCAACGCCGAGGCCCAACTTATCTAAAGAATGTCCAACGGCTTGTTGGAATTCCCAATTGACTACAGTGTACTCAGTTTTATCGCTCTGAGCTGCCGGGCATGTACGTAAGTTATGGCCTGTCATGTCGCAATATGAACATCGACGTGTTTTTTGTCTAGCCTTCATTCGAGCTGCTCGTTTGGCGGAACGACCGTCAGGGTTATTTTTGATAACCGCTTTAAGTTCTGGGCAAGTACGGCGGTTGTGACCTTCTTCGTAGCAATATCCACATCTTGTAATTGAGCCTTTTGTTCTCGCCATCCATGACCTCCGCTGTTGTTTCTCTCTACAACACTATTATATCACATCCACAGGAAATTGCAATTATTATTTTCGGTAGGAGTACGTTTCTCAGCCCTTTTTGATCGTTTTGTAAGCCCCTGAAATCATTCAATTCTTTCGAGCTTAAACTTGGTGTTTTTGCCTACGAATATGATTCCGTCACCCACCAACATACCAGTCAATGCTTCGGCTGCTTCGTCATCTAACTCATTTACTGCGAGGCACTTCATGATTTGCAGAATATTATTATCCAGGCTGTAAGAGGGGAACGAATTTTCTTCGATTATGGGCTCTTTTGCGATCATTTCTTATTGTATCAAATAGGCCCTGAGAGTCAATACAATAGCACCTACAGAAAGATCATATATGATCGTTTTTTCTTCATTT
>TARA_R110000851_G_scaffold131429_7_pt1 | contig 17079 bp, 19 predicted proteins | sample TARA_R110000851 | Tara Oceans TARA_R110000851 (sample SAMEA4397627) | marine metagenome | biome: Polar Biome; feature: [DCM] deep chlorophyll maximum layer (ENVO:01000326); material: water (ENVO:00002006), including particulate matter (ENVO:01000060) such as... | depth 17 m
GAGCCGTTACTAATACCCTTACCATCGCTATAACCATGAGCATCACCAGAGCCACGGCCATCTCCATAACCATTAGAAAATATATCACCCCAACCATAACCATCGCCATCGCCAGTACCACTTGAATCTTTTATATTCATATTCTTTTATCCTTTACCATCATCATAACGAGAACTCCAATTAGAGGTATCACCAATACCAGTTCCATCACCAGAACCACGACCTTTACCATAACCTCTTCCATTACCTTCACCTGAACCTCTACCAGTGCCATCACCTTTACCATATCCATGACCACCACCATTACCATCACCTGAACCATCACCAGTGCCACTTCCATAACCATGAGCATGAGCATAAAAATAACTACAACAACCATCACCAGTACCTCTCGAATCTTTTATATACATAATATTTTATATTTAAAACTTAAAAAAAAATAGCCCTACTAAATAAATGGTAGGGCTATTTTATAATTAACAACTCAATTATTAATCAAAGGCATTTTGAAATGCTTTAAGAATTGGGTTGTACTCTTGTTGAGTAATTTTAATTACTCGCTTAGTACCAGTTTCTGTTGCTACAGTGTTATGATGTCCGTGCTCGACTATCATGTTATCATCTGCAACATCAAGAACTACTGTTCCCATGTTTTCAAATTTACTAACTACTTTCACATTACTTTTAGTTACGTGAGTGTTAGTTGATGGTTCTAAAACCGTGTTTTCATTCATTTCTTCTTTCATTTTTCTTTTTTTTTAAGATTGTGATTTTAATAATTTAAAATAAGTCTTCGAATCCAATGGAACGACTTCCTCATTTTCTTTAGGTTCAATATTGTCATTTATCATTTCAAATAAAAATACATCACCTTGTCTTATAATATGCTTGATATTACCAAGCATTGATTTGTAAACCTTGCAAGTAGAAGCGATAGCTTCCAATGGATTTCCTTGTTTACCTGTCTCATTGTCTACCCATAACCAATGTTCTTCTTCAGTACTGGTACACCAGCACTTGATAGCGTAAATTTTTTCGCTGTTTTCACTTAAACCTAACTTTTCTGAGTTAACGTTATGAAGTTCATAAATTTGAGTGAATTTTATCTCATCAAATTTTTGAGTGTATTCATTATAAACTCTGTTAGTTAGTTCGATACCTTCAGTTTTAATTCTAGTGGTCCCTAAGTTTTGAATCATTTCAGGAACGTTAATTACTGAAAATACTTTTGACCTAAAATTATTGTCTGAAATTTCAAACGATTCCTGATAGTTAAACTCAGGATGAAGGTCCCATAAAGAAACATAGAAATCCATGACTTCTTTATGGTCTTCAAAATCTTCCATTTGTAAAAACTCTCTAGTAGGTTCAACAAATCTAGATAAAAATCTTTCTTTATTGCCCTGATACTTAGTTTTTAAATATCTAATTCCATCAACATAAGTTGGAGAATCATCTATCATTAAAGTTTCAGTATTAATCATTGTTGTCAATTTTCCAAGTTTTGATATCAGCTAATCTCTCTAACGCTAAAGGCGTCATTTCAATAACTTCAATCGCCTTTAAGAAAATTGTTGGAACAGTAACTGATAATTTAGTTTCTGTGTTTTTTGTTCCTTCAGTCGCTAATTGACTTAAAGAACATGCACCCGCCCAAGAATAAACCCTTGTAGCGTTTTTCAATTTAACATCATACGAATCATTCACGCTTTCAGCCTTATCTAATATTCCATAGTGAACACCAGCAGAATAAGTGCGAATTAAAACTTCTTTACCTAAAATTTCATTAATCATTTTTTATTTATTTAAAATTATACTACAAATATACATAGTATTATTTAATAATCAAAGTTTTTTACAACTTTTTTAAATTTAATTTATTTTACCCTTTACCCCTTCCATTATAAGTACCACTACCACGGCCAGAAGCAAATCCATTACCATTTCCACGGCCAAAACCATGACCATCAGAATAACCATCACAATAACCATCAGAATAACCATCAGCATTACCACGACCATTACCACGACCCTTCGAATCTTTTATGTTCATAATTCTTTATCCTTTACCTCTACCTCTTCCATTATCATCACCACTATAACTACCATCACCTGAGCCATAGTCATAACTACCGTGACCATTACCATCAGCTTTACCATGACCATGACCAGCACCAAGACCTTTACCGCTACCATCAGCTGAACCATTACCATCATCCCAACCAAAACCATGACCATTACCAAAACCTTTACCACAACCTGAACCATAACCGTAACCATGACCATCAGCCCAACCTCTTGATATTTTTATGTTCATAATGTTCTTTTATCCTATTCCTTTACCATGACCATGACCATCACCCCAACCTGAGCCATAGCCATCTCCACTACCAGAGCCATCTCCACTACCAGAGCCATCACCATAACCACGACCATAACCACGACCATAACCACGACCAGCACCAAGACCAGTTCCAGCACCAAGACCAAGACCATAACCAAAACCATCACTATCACCATGACCATGACCAGAAGCTTTACCTATTGATATCTTTATATTCATAATATTCTTTTATCCTTTACCAAAATGATTACCACTACCATCACCTATACCAAATCCATTACCATATCCAGAGCCAACGTCAGGGCCAGAACCACGGCCACAACCACGCCCACAACCATTATCATCGGTATAACCATCACTACGACCTTTACCACAACCCCAACCATAACCACGACCATAACCAGAACCATCACCATAACCCCAACCATAACCAGAGCCATGAGAAAAACCATAACCATTAGCATCACCACTCGAATCCTTTATATTCATAATGTCTTATCCATTACCAAAATGACTACCTCTACCACGGCCATTACCGTCACCAGAACCACCTCCATCACCATAACCACGGTCAGTACCATAACCATCACCTCTTCCATCACCATAGCCTTCATCCCAATCATCAAAATAACCATATTCATAACCGTCACCATCAACATTACCACTACCATCAGCTTTACCACTTGAATCCTTTATATTCATAATACCTTATCCTTTACCCCTTCCATAACCACTACCAGAGCCTTTACCATAACCAGAGCCACGACCATCTCCAAAACCATAACCAGAACCATTACCATAACCAATACCATAACCAGAGGTGTCACCATAAACAGAGCCATAACCATTATTCCAGCCATGAGAATTACCACTGTCATCACCATAACCATCACTAATTCCTCTTGATATCTTTATATTCATAATATTTTATCCTTTACCAATGTCATATCCATGACCAGAACCATTGCCAATGCCAAAACCTTCACCCGTTCCCCAAGTATAACCACTGCCATCACCATCACCATAACCAATACCATAACCACTACCCAAACCTCTTCCATTACCAGAGCCATAACCTCTACCTTCACCCCAATCATCACCCCAAGGATTACCATAGTCATCACCGTCACCATAACCCCAAGGATTACCAGAACCACTACCAGAAGCTTTACCTTTTGAAACTTTTACATTCATAATATTTTATTCTTTACCAAAAATATCACCAATACCACCACCATGACCAGCACCATTACCCTTACCATCACCATCACCATAACCTAAACCATCACTTCTTCCATCACCTCTACCATGACCATAACCATTACCAAAACCAGTTCCATCACCCCAACCGTCATCATCACCATAACCAGTACCCCAACCAGAACCCCAACCAGAACCAGTTCCACTACCAAAACCAGAACCATCACTTTTACCAAAATAATAACCATAGCCATCACCTTTACCTCTTGATATCTTTATATTCATATTATTTTATATTTCAATCATCCAACTACCATTACCTTGTAATATTCGTTTTAATCTTTTGAGTGATTTACCTTTTATTTGTGAAATTAAAGTTACTGAAATATTGAGTTCTCTAGATATTTCTGACGGAGTTTTAACTTCGTAACCATTAAGTCCAAATAAGAATTGAATTACCAATGATTGTTGTTTATTTAACTTACGTAATAATAAATTTGTATTTTGTATTGAAAACATTGAATCTAACGCACCACTTGGGTTATTAGATTCCAAATCACTAATCAAATCAATTAAAGAACCTGAATTATCACCAAATGACTTATCTAAAGATTTAATTGAAGCTTTGTTGATGAAGAAATCTATACTAGCTTCAGAAAAATCATCCTCTAATTCGCTAACAATTTCATTATAATCTGGTTTACGCTCTAATTTTTGTTCCAATAAATTAATACGCTTTTTAATACTGTAAAAATGAACGTTTTTATTTTCGGGAACCCTAATAGTTGTTGAACTTTGAGAAATAAAATGTAATAGTCTTTGTCTAATAAACCACACAGCATAGGAAATGAACTTAAAACCCTTTGATGGGTCAAAACTTTCGGAAGCCTTAATAAGACCTATGTTACCTTCATTAATTAAGTCTTCAAACCTAACATTAGATACATCATATTGCTTAGCAACGCTAATAACAAATCTTAAATTATGTTTAACTAACTTATTTCGGGCCCTAACATCACCCTTTTGATTAAGGATAGATAAGTCATATTCTTCTTCTGGAGTTAATAATGGTATTTTATTTAATTCATCAAAGTATTTTTTTATTGATGTAGTATCTCTTTTTGTAATTCGTTCTTTTAAAAGTACAAACTTTTTCATATGTTATTTTAATCTTTATGTAAAGATACCAAAAATAAAGAAACCCACCAAATATTTGGTGGGTTTCTTTATTATAACAACTATGGTTATATGGTGTGGAGTTACATGTTTTAAATTAACGTTAATGAATAACTACACATACCACAATACATGTTATCACACTACATATCAACTTGGTAACTGGAACTATTATCAATCCCGTAAAGTTAGAAAATTATTAATTTATGAAAAAAATATTAGTATATTAACAAACTTTTACATATTTATTTATATATTAATAATATTCTAAATGAGCATTTTATCTATAATTAATAAAATTAACGGGTTTACTGACCTTGGTCGAAATACTGCGGCTGAAATGCGTGCAGTGTTGTCAGATATAACTGAGACTTTTATAATATCTGGTTCAACTGACATAATCACGGGAATGACTTTTAATACATTAAGCGGTGATTTAACATTATCATCTATTAGTGGGGGTACAATCACAGATAATTTAGATGGGAGATATTCTCTAACTGGACATACTCATGTTGAATTATTAAGTGATGATTACCTTACAGGTGTTACATTTAATACAACGACTGGTGATTTGATATTTACTAGATTATCTGGTGGGACATTTAACACAAATCTTGATGATAGATATTCTCTAACTGGACATACACATAATTTATCATCATTAAATAATGACGTTGGTTTTATCACTGGTTATACCGACACAAATGATTACCTTACAGGTAGTACATTTAATACAACGACTGGTGATTTGATATTTACTAGATTATCTGGTGGAACATTTAACACAAATCTTAATAATAGATATTCTCTAACTGGTCATACACATAATTTAGATGAAGTAACTACCGCTGGTAACTCAACATCTAACTCAATTGAAGTTAGTGGAGTCACAGGGTCTTATTTCCAATTTCCATCAATAACAGCTACAACAGCAGTATCCGAAGCTGAAATGAGGTGGAATATTGACGATGGTACGGTCAATATTGGTATGCTAGGTAATAATGTTACATTACAAGTTGGACAAGAGACTCACGCATATGTGAAAGCTGATGAAGAAATTTTAAATGGTGAAGTTATTTATGTTAGTGGAGCAGTAGGGGTATCTGGTAAATTATCAATATCTAAATTTATTGCTGATGGTAATATAGCTGATATACGAGTATTAGGTGTTGCAACAGAGCCCATAGCAAATAATAATTTTGGGTATGTCACGGTTTTTGGTTCTGTTAGAGGATTTAAAACTAATTATACTGGAACTGGTGATTGGGGTACAACATGGTTAGAGGGGGATATACTATATGCGTCTTCTAATATTTCAGGTGGCTTGACAAATGTAAAACCAGATAAGCCATTCCATGCAATTACAATAGCATTAGTTACAACTATTCACCCTATTAATGGAACGATATTCGTTAGACCATCAATTGGTACACATTTAAATGAATTACATGATATTAATTTAAGTGGACTAACAAATAATGATATAATACAATATAACTCACTAACTGATATTTTTGAAAATAGACAAATTTCAATTACTGAATCTCAGATTAGTGATTTACAAGATTATAATTTAAATTCTAATTTCAATATTCATACTGGTGACACGAGTGTACACTATGCTAAAAACACGATTAATTTATCTGACTTAGGGTCATCAGGACACACACATATATCGTCTCAAATAACTGACTTCCAATTAGCAGTTAGTGAGAATGTAGCTGTGTCTGGAAACACCGAAAAAACTGGAATAACTTTATCTCAAAGTAATACTATTATATCAAATACTAGTAATTTAAATACACATACTGGCACTACAAGTATTCATTATGCAATGTCTGCTATCACATTAACAGAATCACAAATTAGTGATTTAGGTACTTATCAACCAACATCTGAAAAAGGTAATGTGAATGGTTACGCAGAATTAAATTCTTCTGGATTTGTACCTACTAGCCAGTTACCAGCTTATGTTGATGATGTATTAGAATTTGTGAATTTTGCTTCATTCCCAACAAGTGGAACAACTGGTATTATATACGTTGCATTAAACACCAATATCATTTATAGATGGGGTGGGTCTATATACGCAGAAATTAGTTCTACTTTAGCTTTAGGTGAAACAAGTGCTACAGCATATCGTGGTGATAGAGGTAAAATAGCATATGATAATTCAATAACTAACATTGCTAATATTGCAATAGTAAGTGGGGATGTTATAACAAATAAAACGTTATTTAACTCACATACTGGTGATACATCAACTCACTTTACCAAATCATCAATAGATGCTGACGATATAACTGATGCTAGTACTATTAACAAATTCGTTACTCAAGCGGATTTAAATACATTATCAACTATATTACATACCACTACAACTGGCTTATCTTTTGGAGGTACATTAGAAATTGATGTAGATACCTCTAAATTCATAGTTAATAGTGGATTTGGGTATATAGTTAATGGACATAGCGATGTAGAAATCCCAACTTCTGATAAAGTTACTTGGAGTGCAAAAACTGCTACATCTCCACAATTTCTTGCAACACATAATGCAACTTACGTAGCTATAGATACAAATGGAAACTTATTTCAAACCTCAGTACCATTAACTGCAACACAAAGAAGAAATTATATAAGATTGGGTGTACTCGTACACCCTAATAGAACAACAATTTTTATAACAAATAATCAACCAACTATAAATGTTGAGTTAGGTGCACAAGTTCAGGATATCTTAGATTTACTAGGATTTCGTTCAGTGAGTGGAAATAGAGTTTTACCCGCTGCAACAACGGGTATGAAAATTAAAAAAGAAATTGGAACTGTTTTTAAACCAGGTGCTAATTTTGAATCATTAAATACACAACCACATACCTTTATTTTACCAGAGCAAAACCCCGTAACGTTTAGATACAGACTTCAAAATGGATTAGAAGGATTAGATATTACAGATTTAAACCCTACAATATACGATTTAAATGGTGTGTTCACAGCTATACCACCTACTGCAACACTCGCAAGTGTTCAGCAAGTGTACGTATTTCAAGAAGGTGACGTGAGAATTCAACCAGGTCAAAAATACTATAACAACCTAACAGAAGCTGTTACAGGTCTTAATTCTGCTGCTTTCCAAACAGAAGAAAATATAGCAAATAACGGTTTGTATTTAGGTTCAATTGTCATGATTTATGGAACAACAAACTTGGATAATATTTTACAAGCGGTTTTTGTCCCATCTCAAGGTACAACCACAAATGGTTCAGTTGCAACACCGCCATTAGGTTATACACCAGAAGATGTAGACAATAAACAAGATTCGCTAGTTGTTGATGGTACAGCTACTAAGTATCCTACAGTTGATGCTGTGAATGTTCACGTTAATGACTCAAGTATACATTTTGAACTCTCAGGTATAACAATAAGTGAATCGCAAATTAGTGACATACAAGATTATGCATTAAATAATACTTTAACTGGACATACTGGTGATGCAACCATTCATTACACTAAAAATTCAATTAATTTTTCTGATTTAGGTTCAACTGGACATACCCATACAACATCTTTGCTTATCCCTTGTACAGATGAGGTTACTGATATTACAACTGGCACAGCTGTAATGACATTTAGAATGCCACACGGTATGATTTTATCTGAAGTTAGAGCTAGTGTAAATATAGCACCTTCAGGTAGTACAATAATTGTTGATATTAATCAAAGTGGAACTACTATAATGAATACCAATAAATTGAGTATTGATGTAAATGAGAAAACTTCAAAAACAGCGGAAGTACCCGCTGTAATTACAACCACTATATTAAATGATGATAACGAAATAACAATTGACATCGACCAAGTGGGGTCTATAATTAGTGGTACTGGGTTAAAGGTAACCTTAATAGGGCTTCGAGTAATTTAAAAAAATAATTAACCACATATTTCTTAAATTAATATTGTATTTTGTTTTTCAGTTTATTCCCACACATATTTATATGTAGGAAAGTTACTAGTGGCGGGAAATGGGACTCGAACCCACAACCTTTGACTTGGCAAGCCAACACTCTACCAATTGAGCTATTCCCGCAGATGATAGTTTTGTATCAGGCCAGACTATCAACTGGACTTTGGTGGGGTAGATGGGAATTAAACCACTATTAGCACTTAGGCACGCCCTCACACGGACGGTCCAGTTCATCTCACTGGAAGCCACCCCTTATTGGTTTAGGGGAACATTAGGTAATCAACCTAATTTTTATTGATTAAATAAACCCCCCAAGTGCGGGTACCGAGAATCGAACTCGGTCTATTCCAGATTGGAAGTCTGGTGCACCACCATTTATGCGTCACCCGCTTTTAATAACGTCAGTAGGACTTAAAGGGAACCACTCATCTATATCCCTTCATCAAATGGTAATTAACCACTATCTGGTGTAAACCATCCATCACTGGTGGATTATCCTACTTATTGAGCCAACAATTGGAGTCAAACCAACTTCTATTCCGTACCAAGGAATGATTTTTTTCTATTAAACTATGTCGGCAATTTAATCTTTACTTATTGAAACTGAATCATAAGCGTTTGCAATCTCTTCAACTTCACCAGTTTCTGGATTTATTAAACTTAAACTAACGTTGCATGTAACATACTCGCTACAACTTTCATATTCCGTACTCATATTCATCGATATTGATAAGTTTTTCCTTAGAAACTCAAATAATTCCATTTTTGTTGTACTATCCATTTTATTAAATTTTACGACCTAATCTGAATCCCTCTGGAAGCAAATCACCTCGCTTTATTTTTCTATTCTCTTTTTCGTTGGTTATCCAACAGGACCCGTATTGAGAGTTATTTTCTCCCTTTCCCTTACCTTTCATTGATTCACTAATTTTCTGTTTAGATTCTTCAGAATGTGTTTTACCTTCAAAACAACCATATCTTATTTTACCATCTCTATGAAGTTTTTTCATCCTATTGGAAAACATAGTTGATATTTTATTTCTATATTCCTCATCATTTTTAAACCTTTCATTTAATATTTTACAAGTAGCAATAGCACCTTTTGTACAAGCACTTAAACTATGAAAACCACCTTGACCACCAACCTTCAAATTCATACAATCAACCTTTGCTATCTCATTCAAATTAACTATCTCTTCTTCTCTAGATTTCAATTCTTCCCTTGAATCACAAAACTCAAGAATCTCTCTAACATGATTATCTTTACCATGTTTATTGATTGAATATCTCAACCTCTTTCCACTACCTAAGTAACCATCATCTAGGTTATCAGTTGAATGCATACCTATGTAATACTTACCACTCAATATATTCACTGTCTTGTAAATATAATGACACTTTTTTTGTTTTCTTCCCATATTAATAAATATGTAGAAAAATGTTAAAAGTACAAAAAACATCGATTCGTAGCGATGAACAGGACTCGAACCTATATTTCAGTCTGGAATGACTGCGTGCTTTACCTAGAACCAAATCCATTTACACCACCATCGCATTTGTCTCCTATGAAGGATTCGAACCCCCTCCTGTAACCCCCTATGGCTACCGTGCTTAACTAGTATGTTTCCATTACACCTATACGAGATTTTATTTGTCCGAGAGGTGGGAATCGAACCCACGGTGGAGTTATTAACTCATCAGCTTAAAAGGCTGGACCATTCGCCTAGCTACGGATACTCTCGGTTATACCAATTTATTAAAAATGTTTGGTTTCATCTTTGTTAACCTACTGGGACTCGAACCCAGACTCTCTAGAGCCAAAATCTAGGATGTTGCCTATTACACTATAGGTCAATATTGAATATCGCAATATACGATATTTTACAATTCATAACGTATCTGACTTAAGGTAATTAATCTTATCACCAGATTGTAGCCTGACCTCTCCACGAGGCTGAAACTAGACATTAATAATTGCTTTCTACATGTATAGTTGTGGTAGAGGGATTCGAACCCCCGATAGTTCTTATGTAACAGATTTACAGTCTGCCCGCTTTGAGCCGCTTGCATATACCACAATTTGTCTCCCGTTACCCATGCATGGGCCGTGGCATTACGGGAGCGATGTTTTTCCACATTCTAAGCCTATAGAGGGATTCGAACCCCCGATGATGTTTCCATTCTAGTTTACAAAACTAGTGCAATCGTCCTCTATGCGATATAGGCAATTTTAATTTCTATCCTTCCTAGATGCTAAATTAATAAAGACATCTACATCCGTTCCTCTGCCGAGAGTCGAACTCGGCCCCACTCCTTAAAAGGGAGTTGCCTACTACCAGTTTGCTACAGAGGAATATATAAGAGACAAGACATTGTTAACCATGCTACCACGTATTTCTTAGGTTCATTATTCTCTTATTGTGACGACACGAAGATTCGAACTTCACCGCTGATGTGATGTAACGCTCACACATCTAATCTCTCTCAACTTGAATAAACTCGTTGAAAGGTGACCTATTCACTATCGCCATTTTTAATTGTGGGGCCGATAGGATTCGAACCTACTCAGCTTACGCAACGGTTTTACAGACCGTCCCAACTCTCCAACTTTGGCGAGACCCCATTTTTTATTTTTTATCAATTATACAAACTAATAGTTTGTATAATCTAACATTATTAAACTTAGTCAAGATTGGAGGACTTCAACCTACCATTTTCGCCCACCCAAGGGTCGTGTCTTAAGAATCATAGACGAAATCTTGTTATCTGTTCATTATAATGAACACCTTAAATTAATGAACACTCTATTTTATTTCAAAAGTTCCAAAGTTAGGGTAGAAGGATTCGAACCTTCGATTTCTTGGCTCAAAACCAAGCGTCTTAGACCGCTAGACGATACCCCAATAAATCTAATTCTATGCTTCGCTAATTGCGACTATGAATTAGTAACAGTCCTACAGTCGGGTAGAGAGGAATCGAACCTCCTAATCCATGAATCCAAATCACAGATGCTTATAGCCTTAGTCACTACCCGCTAATAAAAAATAAATTCGTGAGACTTGCACTCACATCTTGGGTCCCCTTGACCCACGTTTTAAGAGCTGTAACACCTTTCTATACACCTTTCACTGACGGTACCTTTTCAGCTAATTATTATACATACTACTCATTACCATTTTTAAACTACAATTTATTTTTTTGTCGGATAGGTCAGATTCGAACTGACGTGCTCCATGTTCCAAACATGGCTAGATAAACCTCTCCTATACTACCCGATAAAAATACAATATTTCAAAGAACCCAATTTTATAGATTTGGAAACTATTAAACGCAAAAAACCCAGTTGAAAAATTTCTTATCAACTGGGTTAGGTTTTGTGTCTTTATATAGAATTCTATTAGAACTCTGTAATGTCATCACAACGCATATCCAGTTGGCCTTGAGGCTTCCCGCCTGTCGGTTGATACTGTTTCGTATATGTTGTAAATGTTGTCATAATTTCTAATTGTTAGCTTTCGCTGTTTCTAATATATAGTTCAAAGATACATAAAAGTTCTTTAAAATACAAGTTATTTTTAATATTTTTTTTTCTTTTTTTTAATATAAGCCTTTAAAGCGTTGTTTTTGAACTTCTTAAAGGCAAAATATTGTTTTTGACTTATGAGCCTATCTCTAGTTTCCCAATAGTCATAATTACTTCTGAAGTCTTCCCAATCTTTAATTGTCCAATCTCTTGTTAGAGATATATTTTCATTTATTAAATGGTAATCATTCATATTTTTGGGCGTTTACGATGGGGTTTTAACACCCCACCTAGTTTTTTTTAAATTGAGAACTGAACCGCAAAATTAAACTCAATATTTCTAGTGGAGATGGCTACACTTACAGTAGCATTTTCAGCACGGTTACAGAATCACAGCTCAATGCTGGTCTGACTACATCCCCAATTAACAATTTAACCTATTGTTAGTAGATTACTCCAATCAACTTATTACAGTTGAAATTCATAGTAATCAAGGTCATTTTTTCAAGTTTGAATCTTTATTCAGTTGCGAACTGACTTGAGCCGATAGCTGTTACGAAACAACACTCCCCACAGTTAAGTGGATGGCCTACGATTATTGACCTATATCGACATATTTTCGTGCAAAGGTGGTTAATAAATTAACTCTCGCTTGTACTTCGCTATCGGATTACCGAACCTGAACTTCTTTTTAGTGGCGAAGGGAGGACTCAAACCACCGACCTTACTTACTCCAATCATAAATGAGTGTTTCTGCACGCTCTATCAACTGAGCTACTTCGCCTTTGCTAGAGTGACTAATCTCTAGTTTATTTACATTACGTCCCTTGTCGTAAAAACCAACTCAAGGTTGGGTCATAGTCGGAATGGTAGATTTGATACTACATTTTCTGCTCTAGTGGCAGACGTTCTCTATTGAACTACACTCCGTTGATAAATTGATAGGTCACGGACTTAAACCGTAACATTCTAAATTTTACCCAATAGACCCGTATCTATTGGTTAGACTCTAGATAACCATTGATATGCGTAGCTCGGCAGCCGTATTATCTACTTGCAGCTTATTTCAAAGCATGGTTTTAATTTCTAGGGTGACTAACGTTTCACCACTATCAATAATATAGTGGAGATAGCAAGTTTTGACCTTACATAGTCATTCGGTTTCGAATGCACCTCTAATATTGCTATTAGTATCTCCAGTTAACGCTTGAGTGTTGGGCGTTTATGATATCATTTGCTTTCAGTTTCCCTATTTCACACACCTCCACTTTCGTTTCGGTAGATATCATTAAGACAGTTTTACAGTAACTGCGAACTCTTTTACCATGAATTGACATAAACCAATTTCAACACCTAGCTCCCTTGTGAGGATGAAGAGGCACTACCCTCCTACCAACGACACCTATTTTCAGTTTTAGTTTCAGCCTCGTGAGCTTTCACTAGCTACATATTGCAGTAGCATAACTTAATTTTGTATCCATGGTCGCAAGAACTTTTACTTTTCATTCTTTTTTAACATAAAAGTGCTGAATCTAATCAGCTTTGATTGGCGATGCTCTCTCTTACAGGATGTGTCTTGCGATTGACAAGCGTGCTGGCTTTTGACCAGTGTAGCTTACAACACCCCGTTGTAACTTTTTACAGTCACGTCATTTCATTATTACTTAGATTTACCTCTACTAACTTATTAAGGCTGCTGTTACCAGCAGTGATGCTGTTTCCAGCAGAGCTTAATGAAGTGTCATTTTGAACATTCCATAACAAATCATGATGAAATCAGCCTATCCGCTTTTTACACGTTTCAACCGAAATCTATTAACCGCCTATTGATATTTCTATCTCAATCCCCCGAAGCTAGGAGATGGTGTCGTCATCTTAGTCAGTTGACCCTCGATGCTAAACCGTAGTTAATATGCTTACACAGATTACTGAAACCGAAGTCTCAATAACGCAATGCCTTGTTTGGACATCACTTTATACCATCACTGGTTTTATCTTAGTCTCCGAAGAGACAGGAGTATAAGCACCCCATTATTTTTAATATTTTCAATATTTTTAAGAACGTTTGTAGCTTTTAAACTACTCTGCAAATATACAACTTATTATTTAAATAAACAAGTTTTTTTTACTTTTTTTTTAAAAATGTTAAGTTACACAGTTGGGGAACGTATTACTACTTTATAAGACCCAAATCTGTTCTTTGTTTGTGGCTTAACATTTATTACTCTGCAAATATACAACTTATTATTTAAACAAACAAGTTTTTTTTACTTTTTAAAAAAAGTTTACTTCTTTTAAAACTGATTAACATTGCGGCTAATCATGGTACAAATATATGTCTTATATTTCAATAAAACAAGTTTTTTTTACTTTTTTTTTAAATACTTGTTTTTAAGTACTTTAAAAAGAAAAGGAATCTGAAGTTTCTCTCTTCGGCTGGTATACCAGGTGATTTATGATTCCTTTTGAAATGATTGGTATTTATATTCGTTTAGCCGACACTCTTTCGAGGACTTTAGGTTTTATTATTAATACGAATTTTATTAGCGAGGTGGGATTAGCACTGTTTACTCGGCATTTTTATATCCCACTATCTAGCCACGCTATTACCTGACCTATGTTTGTTAATCATTTTTATTACCCTTTCTTATTAGCTCACATCGCCTATGACCTTTTGCGTGATTTAGCTTTGTTAGCGGGTCATCACTAATAAGAGTAGGGAATTATATTTAAATAGTTTAATTTTATAAATTTTCTTTAATCCACTCGTCTGCTGTATCACAATAATCGGCATTAGAACACATAAACCCTTCTATAAATACTACCTTTACTTCATGTTTCATAGTAATGTTTTAATTACATATCTCGTTTGCTTTTTCTATTGCTGCAATTCTTGCTTGTGGTCTTGAATAAAACCTTTCTGAGTACTCTATTTCAGTGTCATGTTCTTCTATATAATAAAGCCAATCTCCGTTAGGAGCTACCCACACAGTTATACCAATACTATCAAAGAAATCGACGTAAACACTGTACCTTTCAGTAAAAGACATTGCTAAAAATCTAATTTTAACAACAGAGTCGTTTCCCCTTAATGAATCTGTTTTGTATGTTTTCCTTTGTTCTGGTAATAAATACCAAATCCAAAAATCTTTTAATACTTTATCTTTTAATTCCATTGTCTTATCTTTTAGAGTTGTGAATCTCGTTTGCTATCTCTATAATGCAGTCCACATAAGCTCCTTTTCTTGCCCTACTTTCTTTAGTTTTTGTTCCGCAAGTCTTAGCTTTTTCCCTTAATGTTTCTAATAGTTGTGTCAGTATCTTTTCGTATTTCCATTTGTCAATTTCTTTTCTACTATACATTTTCTCTTCTACTGCTGTAATATTAACAGTATTGTCAGGATTTAGTTTTAAACTAGAAACATTTCCTTTAAGTGGAAAACATTCTAAACAATCTGTAACGTTGTGTTTATCACATTCTTGGTCAACCCAACATAAATCAACTACTCCATCACATCGACCACAGCATCTATTGGTTACGACATACTCCAACAAAACCTCATCAATACCACCTACTTTACAGTACTCTTCAATAAATGATTGAGGTATTCCATTTAATCCTAAAGATTTATCATCAGTTGCTATGATTTTTCTACAGTCAACCCATGTATTTACTGCTCTTTCTTGTACATCTGTGTTACATTTTAATATCCTTCTGTGTTCAGATTCATAATACCAATCACCTTCTTTAATAGGTTCTACATCTTGTGATACTGTGAAATATACGTGTTGAGGTTTCAAGTATAATAACTCTTTCACTTGTAATGTAGGAGACATATTAATTTGTAATTTAGGTGTAAAATTTTCCCCTTCGTAATAAGGAATTCTTTGTAATATACCTCTAAATTGTGTTTCCTGTGTTGGTAGCATTACTACCTTTACTTCATGTTTCATAGTATTGTTTTCATGATTATTATTTTTACAAATATAAGCAACTTTACCCATAAATACAAACTGCATGAGAAATCAATCTCATACAGTTGCATCTATTTCTAATTGTAATTACAGGTATTTTCAGCTGTCATGGCGAGTACTACCTATTTCTAGGGCTTCTTATACCTTCGGCATTTATTTTAGTCCTGCAACGTCGTAACTATGCCCTTTCAATACATGTGTTAGTCTGCATTACGTTTAATTACAATCTTCCTCCCATTAATAGAGGTAGAATTCTGTTTAGAGTCAGTGGATTACTCCAAGGGTTTTGCTGACTGTATTAAGACTATTTACTTCTGGGTCTTTACCAGCCTTTTAAGTTATAACTTGGAATTGTTATTAAGTATAACTTTATTATATACTTGGTACCTCTCAGTTAAGAGTCAGTCCGAGTTTTATTACTTTGTAAATAGTCTATATTAAAAACATTGAACCATAAAGATAGGTTGAGAACCTTTGTGTTGTTAGTAAACTTTCCTTACCTATAGTATTTTCCTTTCTCAAGGGAACAACACAACAAGGATTTCTCCATTACAGTCGCTAGATTCTACATCTACTACGTTTCGTTTAATGCGTGTCGCTGTGTAACACCATGTTAATTCATGGTTAGTATCTTTATGTGAATTATAATCTCTGTTCCTCCTAAAAGTACTCTTGTAAGTATATTCACAAAGGTTCAATGTTTAATTTATTTAAAATCCTTTTCTATCTAATTTATTCCATTCTCTTTTTACACTGAATAACTCCATAATATGAGCTTTAAGCATCCAATAAACGTAAAGGTAATGATATGTTATACCTTCAAATAAAGCTATAAACAATATAATTTTCTTACCGCTTGTCTTATCTAACTTTCTATGTATAAAATACATA
>TARA_R110000851_G_scaffold119339_2_pt1 | contig 17050 bp, 14 predicted proteins | sample TARA_R110000851 | Tara Oceans TARA_R110000851 (sample SAMEA4397627) | marine metagenome | biome: Polar Biome; feature: [DCM] deep chlorophyll maximum layer (ENVO:01000326); material: water (ENVO:00002006), including particulate matter (ENVO:01000060) such as... | depth 17 m
TCACGTGACAGCCTCAGGTAATATAAGTGCAAGTGGTGATATACATTTACAACATCTTCAATTAGGTCATTTTAATAATGACATATTTTTTGGAACCGATAGCTCTAATAATAAATTAAGTTATAATGAATGGAAACAATCAGCTAGTGGTGGAACAACCATAAACAATACAGCAGGTACAATTAACTTTGACTCAAAAGGTAATGCTGATACTATGGTTATAAGTGGTTCAAGTGTTGGTATAGGAACAACTGTTCCATTAACTAGATTAGAGGTTAAAGAATCTGGAACTGATGTAGGTATAACAATTACAAATCAAACAGAAGGCACGGGCAAAACTAGTGGTTTATACTTTAAAGAAGCAGGTTCAACAGCTGATTATAGGAAAGCAGCAGTAATATTTGAAAATGATGGCACAGGCCATGGAGTAGGAGATTTACACTTGGCGGTGAATAACGCTGCTAATAGTAATGCAGTTAGTAAAGCAGATGCAAAATTAACAATCTTACATGAGGGTAACGTTGGTATAGGAACAACGGCACCAGGAGTAAAACTAGATGTTGATGGACAAATCAGGAGTGATGATTCATTTTTGTTGCAAAGTGGAACAACTGCAATTGGTAGCATAAGAAACCAAGGTGGTGCATTGGACATAAGGGGTGATTCAACAAGGGATGTAAGTGTGGGTTCAGTAACAAGTCCACAAGCATTATTTGTTGAGGGAACAAATGGAAAGGTTGGTATTGGGACAACTTCCCCCTCATCAAATTTACACATATATGGTAATTCTACACCAACACTTACTATTGAGGCATTAGACACATCATCCCCTGCCATGACTGCTAATATTGTACTTAAAGGGTATGATGGAAGGGGTAAAGGTATATTTTACAAAGAATCAGGTAGCCTTGCAGCAAAACAATGGTATTCAGGTGTCCCATATGGGGTTAGTGGTAATGCATATGTTATTGGGTATGATAATACGGGAAATAATAAACCCCATTATGTAACAAGTGCTTCTTTATATGTGAAAAATGATGGTAATGTTGGGATAGGAACAGCTGCACCAGGAGAAAAATTAGAAGTAGTAGGTAATATAAGTGCAAGTGGTGCAATTGATGGAGCTAGTCTAGACATAAACGGCGCAGCTGATATATCGGGTAACACTCAATTAGGTGGAACTCTAACAGTAGGCGTAAACGACGCAGGTCATGATGTTATGTTTAGAGGAGCTACAGATGGTGCTTACTTTCAGTATGACTCAAGCGAAGATGGTGTTGTAATAGTAGCTCCTACAGACGAAGTGGCTTTAGGTATTAGAGTTATTGGAGGAGCTCAACCAACAGTACCTCAATTTCAAGTAGGTAGAGGCACTAGTCAATATTTAGGTATTAAAGTAGATGATAGAATATCATCAGTAATACATAGGCAAGACGAAACTAGTGGTATCATGCAAATGAACCAAGAGATATGGGACAATGGTGACGGTATACATAAGTGGAACTGGGTAAGTTCAGATGGTGCAGGTGCTAATGACGCAATTAAAATGACTCTTGATAAGAACGGTAAATTAGACGTTAATGGAGAAGTTGAGTGCAACTCTTTAGATGTAGATGGCAACGCTGATATATCTGGAAATATAACAACAGCGACATGGGCAGGAGCTATAATCCCTGAAGCTAAACTTGAAAACCAATCAGGAACAAACACTGGAGATAATGCAGCCAATACAACCTACGGTAATGTTACCAATGAATCAAAGGCAACAATGTTTACTTCTCCTACATTTACGGGTGTTTTAAGTGGTGGTAAGGTATTTCCTAGAGGAGCATATTTAGGAACAGACACAACTGGCTTCTTAATACAAACCAGTATAACTACTAATGCCTACGCCATGATGCATGGTACTATTAAGCTAGAACAATTTAATTCAAACTCTTTCCAGACAATTGAATTTTCAGCAACAGCTCACAGCAACGGCACTGTTGGAACTAAAGCCGGTGTAGCTAACATAGCTGTAACTATAAAATTATTTAACTATAATGGTGTATGGTATGTTTGGGTTCCAACACCTAGCACATACACTACATGTACAGCTTATATAGGTTTAGCAAACTCATATCAAGGCCAAGCAGAGCCTTTTAACGAGGTACTTGCTGTTACAAACGCAGCTGTTCCATCATCAGGTGTGAGTAACACAGTTGATTTGGTTGCCCTTGTTAAAGCTACTACTGCTTATGTAGATGCTAAAACATGGAATTGGAATGACATAACAGCTGGAACTGCCCCTACTTTTAATCAAAATACAACTGGTACAGCTGCAGGATTAACAGGTACACCTGATATAATTGTAGGTTCTTTAACTGCAACATCTATAACATCATCAATCGTAACTTCATCAATAATCTACACAGAAGGATCAAATATATTTGGTGATGCAGAAGATGATACACATACATTTACCGGCGATATAACAGCTTCAGGAAATATACGAGCATCATCTCTTACTATTGGTACAGGTACTGTTTATGATAATAATCTTAACCTAACTAATGACGGTAAAATTAGAATTGGAAATGCTGAATATATCGACAAAGATGGTAATGATTTAAACCTATTTCAAGGTAAGTTAAAGCTCCACCACAATGGAGGAGGAGCAACATTTGCAGGACACATTACAGCCTCAGGAAATATAAGTGCAAGTGGAACAATAACACAAGGAAATGGGGTAGTTGCTGGCACAGGAAGAATATATTTTAATGCATTTGGAGGTTTAAATCCTTTTATTGGAACACAATATGATAATTTAACAATACAAAATGCAGGTTTAAATGTAAAAAGTCATATAACAGCCTCAGGAAATATAAGCGCAAGTGGGGCTGTTCTTACAAATAAAATATATAATGGTGGTTCACTACATATTTTACCATCACCAGCAATAGCATTTGCAACTAGCAATTACGCATTACAAGTGGTGGGTGGTATTCAAACAACAACAGGTACATCATTTGGTGGATCTCCACTTCACCAACATTACTTTAATGGCCAAATAACAGCTTCTAGTCATATAAGTGCAAGCGGTGATATATCAGCTAATGCAGTAAGAGCGAATGCTGGTGGTCTTATTGGTAATTTACAAACAGCAGATCAAACAAATATAACATCAGTAGGTACATTAACAAATATAAATACATCAGGTCATATAACAGCTTCAGGTAATATAAGTGCTAGTGGTAATCTTTTGGTTGGAGATGAATTAAAGATAAATGGTGTTACAGCACTTCAAAGAGCTGGCGGACTTCTAATGATGGGAGGTGTTACTGAACAATCTTATATCGATGCACGACATGATGGACTAGGAATAAATGGTAGTATATCAACTGTTACAAATATAACTGCATCAGGAAATATAAGTTCAAGCAACATCATACAAGCCAACTCCATTTACATGGATCAACTACTATTCTCTAGAAGTGGTCCTAATGCTGCGATGCGTAGAACAATATATCATACACCGGGCAACCTATATTTAGGAGATCAAATAGCAAATGTAACAGTTCCTAGATTAACTGCAACTAGCATAACATCCCCAGGTGATATAAGTTCAAGTACAACAATTACAGCAAATTTAATTCAAACACCTAGAATAAATGGAACTGGTGGTTCATTATATATTGCAAACTCCATGAACGTTGCAGGAGGAAACCATATAACAGCCTCAGGTAATATAAGTTCAAGTGGTAATATATATGCAGATAGATTAATTTCAAATGGAAATCAAGTAGCATATAATGATAGTGGTGTTACTTATTTAGGAACTGCAACTCAAGCAAATCATTTTTCCACTCATATAACAGCATCAGGTAATATAAGTTCAAGTGGAACTATATATTCAAAAACCCCAAAATACTTTACAGTAGGAGGTTGGTTAAAATCAACAAATGCTGCTAATTATTATGGACCACATAAACAAGGGCCAAACAACGATGTTTGGAACAAATCTTACGGAACAGATCCTGCAGGTGGTATGTCAAGGTTATTTTATAATTCAGGAATTATTGTTCCAGAAGATATAGTAGTTACAGGTTTTAAAGCTACACTTATACCAAATGGAGCAGTTAATTCAGTAGCATATACAGCTTCATTATATGTTGGACAAGAATGTTTAAACAATCAGATAAATAATCCTGTTTTAGAGTTATTACAATCTGAAAACGTAGTTGGTCCTGCAAATGCTGGTAACTCTAATTATCAAGGAACAGGAGTTGAGAATTATGATTCACAAGAATATCATGTTAGTGCTAGTTCAATGATATATCCTAGATTCAAATGGGGCGATACAAACGAACTATTTGTTAATTTAATGGTACAATACTATAGTGTAAAAAGATAAAATTATGGCAAGAGCAAACAAAAAGAAATTAAGCGACATAGCAAACGAATCAGATGCTAAATATGATAAGGTTAAATTGCAAGCAGCTGCAATAACAGAAACATTTACAGAAGGAGACGATGGACCTGGTCATAATGAAGAAGCATTGGTATACTTAAAATTAAAACTAGAAGATATAGTAGACGATATCAATGTACTAGCAACAGACGTTGTTGATCCAAATACAGCTAAAACCGGAATTACTTCAACTCAGGCAGATCGTATAACTGCAAACCATGCAAAGGTCGGTATAACAACCAGGCAAGCATCTGAAATATCAGCCAATACATCTAAAACCGGAATAACTTCTACACAGGCTGGTCATATAACTACTAACAATGCAAAAACAGGAATAACTTCTACACAAGCTGGCCATATAACTACTAACAATAATAAAGTTGGTTTTGTAACGACAATGCCAACTGCGACTGACGGTCATACTGTTTCGCTTTCTGTAACAAACAGTAGAGGTGCATATGCGCTAGTTTTTACAATGGTTGATAGGTCAGGTAAAACAGCGGTAACCAAAACAGCAACAATTGCTTTAGAATAATATGGGTGTAGTAATTATTATTATTTAACAATAACTTTGATATTTATATTATATGATAAAACTAACAGATATACTAAATGAAGGCGTATACGACCCAGGTATCTTTAAGGCTGTGTTTACAGCTGGAGGACCAGGATCAGGTAAATCATATACTGCATCTTCACTATTCGGAATGCCGGAAAAAATGCCATTTGTATCTGCTAACGGATTAAAATCCGTAAACAGTGATAAATATTTTGAAACATACCTACAGATGAAAGGATTAAGCCAAGATATAGCCAAGCTCGACCCTGCAGAGTACGAACAAGCAATGCTGCTAAGAACTAAGAGTAAAAAGGTTAGAGATGCTGCACTTAGAAATTATATAAATGGAAGATTGGGACTTCTTATTGACGGAACAGGTAAGAACTATTCAAACATTTCAAACCAAAAGAAAAAATTAGAAGCAGTAGGGTATGATTGTTTTATGATTTTCGTCAATACAGATTTGGACGTTGCGCTTCAAAGAAATTTTGAAAGGGAAAGAAAGCTTCCTAGTGAATTGGTAAAGAAATCCTGGCAAGCTGTAAACAATAATATGGGTAAATTCCAAAGTCTTTTTGGAGCAAGCAATCTGCTAGTTGTAGATAATTCAGTAAAAAAAGATTTTGAAGATGTTGTAAAGGCAAATGCAAGAGAGTTTGTTAAAAGACCTATTCAAAATCATATAGCAAAGAGCTGGATAAATAAAGAATTAAAGTTGAGAAAATCCTAATGGAGTTGAGTAATTATTTAGTAAATCAAATACTTCTTGAAGAAAAAAAAATAACTACAGTAGTTGCAATCTATCCAGGTAGATTTCAACCAATGGGAAAACACCACGCAAAAACTTTTCAATGGCTTAATTCTAAATTTAAAGACGCATACGTAGCAACAAGCAATAAGGTTGACTTGCCAAAGTCTCCTTTTTCTTTTAAAGAAAAGAAAAAAATAATAAATTCTCATGGAATAAAAAATGTAGTACAGGTAAAAAACCCGTATAAAGCCGAAGAAATATTAAAGGGCTATGATCCAGAAACCACAGCAGCTGTATTTATGGTTGGAAAAAAAGATGCAGGAAGACTTAAGGGCAAGTTTTTCCAGAGTTGGAAAGGCAAAGCAGAAATTGGATATAAAGATGGCGCGTATCTAATAATTGCTCCACATGTATCAATGAAGGTATCTGGATATGGTGAAATGAGTGGTACTGCAATTAGAAAGGCATTGGGTGATAATAGCCTAGAAAAAAAAGAAAAACTAAAAATATTTAAAAGCATATTTGGTAGTACAAAAAATTACGATTTAGTTGTTGGAAAGCTAGAAAAATTAAATGAAACAATGGCAGATTTCTGCCAAAATAGTAATATTATAAACATAATCAAGGAAGCTACTACGAGTCAACCCGGAAGTAATGATGCAGATGATGGTCCTAGATATTTTTATGGTACTCAAAAAGCATATAAAAAATCTACATCAGAATTAGCAATAAGAATGGGAATGGAGGTGATAGATTATATTTCAGGAACAGAAGAATTATTCCAACATAGTACAGCCTTTCCAAAAGGACCAACAGGCGCAGTTTCATATTATCCTGTAGGAATTCCAGCAACTGGTAAAAAAGGTGTGGTTGGTGGAACAAATTATTTAGCAGATAAAAAAGGCCGCGACGCATATGATAGGTGGAGTAGATGGTCAAAATATTTAGCTAAATCTGCAGGTTATGAGTTTTTAGACTATTTAGGTGCAGATAAATCAATATCTTCATCTAAAAAAGAACCAACAAAGCCAGATAAAAAAAGAATAAAAATGCAAAAAATTCTAGCAAAGCAAAAGAAAACAGCAGACCCGGATAGTATAGTATTAAAAAATCCTGAAATAAATACTGTAGCAGAATCTTTAAGTCAATGGCTTACTGATCAAATATTATTGACTGAAGGTGGGGCTTACGGACACATGTCTCATCCATTTGATGATAAAGGTTTAACCTTTGGTGACTTTAAAAGTATTATAGATCTATCTCTACAAGGAAACTTAGACTTAGAACAAGCTGCTACAGAAAAAACAGATGGCCAAAACCTATTTATTACTTGGAAGGGTAAACTGTTAGCTGCAAGAAACGGTGGTGATATTAAGCGTGGTGGAGTTGATTCCAAATCTATAGCTAAAAAATTCGCAGGAAGAGGTAATATTGAAAAAGCCTTTAATTATGCAATGAATGACTTATCAAAGTCTATTGGTAGTATAAATGATAAACAAAAAGAAAAGATATTTGACAATGGTAATAATTGGGTAAATATGGAAATCATGTACCCAGCGTCTTCAAACGTAATTACTTATGATGCACCCCATCTTCAATTCCATAATGTGCTACAATATAAAGATGGCAAAGCAATAGGATCAGTTTCTGATGGGGCAAGAATTCTTGCAGGAATGATTAAGCAGGTCGATGCAAATGTACAAAAGAATTTTAGTGTAATTGGTCCAAAAATATTAAAGGTAAATCCACATCAAGACTATTCGGCTAAAAAACCATATTTTAATGGAAAGTTAAATAAACTAATGAAAAAATTTAATATGAAAGATTCTTCTTCTTTCGCGGAATATCACCAAGCTTGGTGGGAAGATTTCGTTAATAAAAAAATTAGCGGAATAGATAATACGGCAAAGATGGGATTGGTTAAACGTTGGGCATTTTTTGATAAGTCATTTAGATTAGATAAGAAAACTATGCCTAGCGAGGAAGTACTTAAAAAAGCAAAGGAATTCGATAAGCTAAAACACGCAGACCAAGTAAAAAAGAATATGTTACCCTTTGAAAAATTATTCTTTGAACTTGGAGCCGAGGTACTAAAAAATGCTGAAGGATTTTTAGCTGCAAATCCAGATAAAGCTGTACAAAATGTTAGAAAACAGGTAGCAAAAGCAATTAGTGATGTTAGAAAGGGTGGTGATCTTAAAAAATTAAATAAACTAACAAAACAACTAAATAAAATAAACGCAATAGGAGGGTTTAAAACTATTGTACCATCAGAGGGAATAGTGTTTATATACAAAGGAAACACATATAAATTAACAGGAGCATTTGCACCAGTAAACCAAATTACTGGTATGATGACATTCTAAAGGAGAAAAGGTTATGAAAAAAAGTATTAGTGAACAAAAAGTTCAAAGAATGAGAAATTTAGCAACAAAGAAATTTGGAAACAAAACCCGAATTCAAGTTGGTTATTCAAAAAATGAAGGTGAGCATGTTGAAGGAGAAGTTTGGGAAGAAAAAGGAAAACAGTGGACTATAAAAAACGGAATAACACAGTCAGTAACAAAACTAAAGCAGGCCAGAACAACTGTTTTAGTTCCATTATTTTGCCCTGATTGTAAGCGTTTAATGAAGGAAAACTTAGATAAAAAAATGTGGAATTTATATTCTAAGTGTTGTACTTGTGTATTTGATTATGAATCTGACTTAAGAACAACTGGAAAGTTTAAAGATTACGAAAATAAAAAAATGACTGAAAACTATATTGACTGGCTAACTGATATAAAAGCTACTGCAAAGGATTTTATTTCTTCTGTAAATAGAGATGGATATATAACTGAAAGGGGTAAAATAGAAAATTGGTCAAAACAAGATAAGCAAAAAATAACTGAAAAAATTAATAAGCGTATAGAATTCATAGAGTCAGAAATAAAAGAAAACTGGCAAAACAGAAATAAAGATTAGGATACTGATATTTATTACTGCAATTTAATATAAACATAACATTTTGGGGTTAAACATGGATATAAAAAAAATAATAACAGAAGAATTGGCTCATATAGTTCTTGAAAGTATTACAAAAAACTTTACTAGAGCAATTGAAACATATAAGAAAATTCAACTAAACCAGCAAGACTTAAGAAAAGCCTTTGTTAGTGAAAAAGACCCTGTGAAAAAAGAAAAGTTAAAGCAAGGTTTAATAAAAATGCACGCAAAAGTTGTAAAGGCTGAAAAAGAATTTAATAAAGCCTTACAAACTGAACCAGTTGAAGATGATTTAACTGAAAAAAAGAACAAAGGCCTATGGGCTAATATCCATGCTAAAAGAAAACGAGGCGAAAAACCTGCACATAAAAATTCAAAAGCCCATAAATCAGCTGTTAAAGCAGCAAAAGCTATAAATAAAGAAGGCAAATTACATGAGGATGTTTTTAAGTCATTTCTAAGCGATGACTCAGCTTTTAAGCTTCATATGGCAACTAATACAGAAAAAAGAAAATCTGTAAAGGCTAGAAAAACAGATAAAACATGGGATGATGGCGTACCAGTGTTAAAATACATTGCTAGAGCGTCTAAAAAAGACTCTCCTCTACCAAAAGATAAGTTTAAAATTATAGAAGATAATAAACATGGTTGGTGGTATTACCAAGTCGGAAGCACCTGGTACGGAATACAACAAAAAGATTATGGTACTCCACCATTCGAATACTAAAAAATAAAGGGATACATTTATGAGTATATTAGGAAAAATCTTTTCAGCAGGGGCTGGAGAATTAGTAAAAAGTGTAGGTGGAGTTATAGATAACTTACATACATCCAAAGAAGAAAAATTAGCCGCAGAGCAAAAAATACAAGAACTAGTTGCTAAGTACGAAACAGATATGGAGGCTAATATTAGTGACCGATGGAAAGCAGATATGAATTCTGATTCTTGGTTATCTAAAAACGTTAGACCCCTTGTACTTATATTTTTAGTTGTATGTACTGTATTAATGATATTTATTGATGCTGGATCTATAAATTTTGTAGTTGAACCAAAATGGACAGACTTACTACAATTAGTACTTATAACAGTAATTGGCGCATATTTTGGGGGTAGATCTTTAGAAAAAAGAAAGAAATAGGTATTAAAATTGTCTTAGTAATATATTTATATATATGAAGAAGACAAAGTCTCTTAAACATATAATTAAGGAAGAATACCTCAAGTGTGTTAATAATCCAGTATACTTTATGAAAAAGTATTGCCAGATACAACATCCAACCAGAGGAAGAATACCCTTTGACCTATATGATTTCCAAGAAAGAACCTTGGAACAATTTCAACACAACGACTATAATATTATACTAAAATCTAGGCAACTAGGTATATCTACAATCTCAGCAGGTTACTCCCTGTGGTTAATGTTATTCCACCAAGATAAAAATGTACTTGTTATTGCAACAAAGCAAGATGTTGCAAAAAATCTTGTTACAAAGGTTAGGGAAATGCACGAATACTTGCCTAGCTGGTTAAAAGGAACAACTGTTGAGGATAATAAATTATCATTAAGATTTAAAAATGGTTCACAGGTAAAAGCTGTATCCAGTTCTGGCGACGCTGGTAGATCTGAAGCGCTATCATTACTAATAATAGATGAAGCTGCATTTATTGATAAAATAGAAACAATTTGGGCATCTGCTCAACAAACATTAGCAACTGGTGGTAAGTGTATAGCATTATCTACCCCAAATGGTGTTGGTAATTGGTTCCACAAAACATGGGTAAAAGCAGAAGACGGAACAAATAATTTTCAAACTATTAAGCTACACTGGTCAGTTCATCCTGAACGAGACGTATCTTGGCGAAAAGAACAAGATGAATTACTTGGACCTAAAATGGCAGCCCAAGAATGTGATTGTGACTTTGTTTCTTCTGGTCATAATGTAGTAGATCCATCTATAATAGAATGGTATACGAATACCCACCAAAAAGAACCAGTTGAAAAAAGAGGTTTTGATGGTAATTATTGGATTTGGGAAAGTTGTAACTACAATAAAGATTATATGGTAGTAGCCGATGTTGCTAGAGGTGACGGTAGTGATTTCTCAACGTTTCATGTGATTGATATAGAAACTGTAACTCAAGTAGCAGAATACAGAGGCCAATTAACACCTAAAGATTTTGGAAACATGTTAGTTGGTGTTGCAACAGAATATAATGATGCCCTATTAATAATTGAAAATGCTAGTGTAGGTTTTGGATCAATACAGAGTGCTATAGATAGAGAATATAAAAATTTATATTACACGTATAAACAGGACGGAGTAATTGATGCAACAACTCAACTTACACGTGGATATGACCTAAAAGATAAATCACAGATGACACCTGGATTTACCACATCTTCAAAAACTAGACCACTTTTAATCTCTAAACTTGATATTTATTTAAGAGAAAAAGAATGTATTGTTAGATCTAAGCGACTCTTAGAAGAATTAAGGGTATTTATTTGGAATGGCAGTAAAGCAGAAGCTCAACGAGGATATAATGATGATTTAGTAATGGCTTTTGGTATTGGTATGTGGGTAAGAGATACAGCATTAAAACTACGTCAACAAGGAATAGAATTAGATAAACTGGCAATTAGTAGAATAGGTAAATCTGATTCAACTGGTATATATACAAATAATTATAGTGGTCAAAATCCATGGAAAATGAACACAGGTAAAAATAGTGACGAAGATTTAACATGGTTAATAAAATAAAAAGGTTATAAAGAGAAAAATAATATGGCAGATAAAACATTTTTTGGAAGATTAAAAAAGGCGTTTTCTACATCAACTATTGTACGTAAAATAGGCGATAAAGGATTAAAGGTAGTTGACCCTCAAAGATTACAGTCGGTTGGAAATTTAGCATCAAATTCTTTAGTTGATAGATATAATAGAATTCATATGTCTCAAACAGGTGGTGTATATAACCCTTCAAGCGCATTTGCCCAGCTAAGGTTAGATTTATTTACAGACTATGAATCTATGGATTCAGACTCTATTATCTCTTCAGCGCTAGATATATATTCAGATGAATCTACAATGAAAAATGAATATGGAGATGTAATACAGATAAATAGTAGTAATCAAGAAATTCAAGAAGTATTAAGAAATCTTTATTATGATGTTCTTAATGTTGAGTTTAATCTCTGGCCATGGATTAGAAATATGTGTAAATATGGAGATTTCTATCTTAAATTAGATATTTTAGAAGGTGTTGGTATAACAAATGTTGAACCAATATCGGTATATGAGGTAATAAGAGAAGAAGGAACAGATCCAGAAAAACCAGAATATGTTAGATTCATGCACGATCCATCATTTGCCGGTGGACAAAGTAATATACACTCAACTTCAACTGCTAAAACATACTATGAAAATTATGAAGTAGCTCATTTTAGAATGTTAAATGATACGAATTGGTTGCCTTATGGAAAATCAATGATGGAAGCAGCAAGAAAAACTTGGAAGCAGTTGAGTCTTATGGAAGACGCAATGATGATACATAGGATTATGAGGGCTCCAGCAAAACGGGTATTTAATATTGATATAGGTAATATTCCTCCAGCTGAAGTTGATACATACATGCAACAGGTAATAAATAGAATGAAGAAAACTCCATATATGGATGGAGAAACTGGAGACTATAATCTTAAATTTAATCTACAAAACATGTTGGAAGATTTTTACTTACCAACAAGAGGTGGAAGTAGTGGAACCAGTATCGATGATCTAGGAGGTTTAGAATGGACTGGTACAGATGATATAGAATACCTAAAAAATAGAATGCTTGCAGCATTAAGGGTACCTAAATCTTTCTTAGGATATGAAGAAGGGGTAGACGGAAAAGCTACTTTAGCAGCCCTAGATGTTCGATTTGCAAGGACAATTGAAAGAATCCAGAAAATAGTTGTTAGTGAATTAACAAAAATAGGATTAGTTCACCTATATTCACAAGGATATACTGATGAACAATTGGTTGATTTTAGTTTAGAATTAACAAATCCTTCAACAATATATGAACAGGAAAAAATTGAGTTGTGGAGTTCTAAAATAGCATTGGCAGATAGTGCAAGGGATAATCAAATGCTATCTGAAGATTGGGTATATAAAAACATATTTAATCTTAGTGAAAAAGATATAGAAGACCAAAAAGCAGCTTGTGTAGAAGATTCTAAGCAGAAATTTAGAAAGGGTAGAATAGAATCAGAAGGTGAAGACCCTGCTGCTGAAGTAGCAACAGAATCAAGAAACAGAAATAGAGAAACTTTAAGGTCATCCAACGATACTAGAAAAACTAGAGATGGGGCCGATGATACAGACGTAGGAAGACCAAAAGAAAATAATTATTTCGGCACAGATAATGGGGCTCGAGGTAGAGATCCACTTGGTAAAGAAACTAGAAAACGAGATGTTAAAAACAGGGATCGATCAATAAAGCATACGTATAAAAAGAGTCCTTTAGCTAAAGAAGTTGCTGATTCTATGAGCATTTTTAAGAATAAGAAAACAGTATTAAAGGAAAAGGTGGATAGTATGTTAGATGAATCTAATTTAATAGACAGAGACATAACATAAGGCCGACTTCTATATATTTATATATGAATATAAGTCAAGCGAGTATGTTGGAAGAATAAAATATGACCAAAAAAATAAAACACTCAAAGGTGAAAAACACTGGTGTACTATTTGAATTGTTAGTTAGACAAATTACTAATGACACTTTAAATGGTATTGAAAAGTCTCAAGCATTAAATATTGTTAAAGAATTTTTTGGTAAAAACACATCACTAAAAAAAGAACTTAACCTATATAACACAATATTAAAAGAAAAATTTTCATCTCCTGAAAAAGCTGAAAAATTTATAGATATTGTTTTAGTTGAACGACAAAAATTAAATAATACAACAATTAAGCGTCAAAAATATAACTTAATAAAGGAAATTAGAAAGCATTACGATTTAGATAATTTTTTTAGAACAAAAATATCAAACTATAAGTTAAATGCTTCTATATACAAATTATTTGAATCACATACTAATACTGGACTAAATAATCCTAAAGGTATTTTGTTAAGTAAAGATACTATAATAGAACATGTTTCTAGTGTTGTTTTAAAGAATAGCCAAGAATCAATAATGACCGAATATTCTAAACAGGATAAATCTATTAGATTAATGGGCCAAAAAATACTATTAGAAAAATTTAATGAAAAATACGGTAAAAGATTAAACAATAATCAATCAACTTTGATTAAAAAATATATAAATAATATTTCAAACACAGGTGTACTAACAGAACATCTAACTATTGAAGCAAATAAATCTAGGAAAAAAATTACATCTTTTGCAAATAAAATTGATGATAAGATTACTGCAATTAAATTAAAGGAAGTTGCACAACAATTGCGAAAGATTGAAAAATCAAAAACTATAAATGAATCTTATCTTTCAACAATGATGACTGTTTATGAATTATTAGAGGAATTACAAAATGTCAATTAGTAGTAAATTAAAGGAAATCATTGATGAAATCATTGGTGAAGAACAAAATATATGTGAACAATGTGGTGAGGTTCATGAAGGTGAATGTGTAAAAGAAGCATCCACTACTGGAAACGTTGCAGGGTATGAAACCCCAAATGCTTTTGGCTCAGATAAGGAAAAAGAAAACGCAACAAATAGTACAGGATATACAATAGTAAAAGAATTGTACAATCAAAACTATCCGTCATTTAAAAAAGACGAAACAAAAAATTCAAGGCAAAAGGTTAATGGTGCAATAAAGGAAATTAATAGAAAACTTTTTGAAATTGAAAGAATCATTGGAAGAGCAGCTAAGCTAAAAACTGAAGATGGAGTATCGTCTGATAATTACTGGAAATCTACTAAACCTAGAATGACAAAAATAGCTGAACGACTAATGAAGGTATCACATAAATTACGAGAAATAGCATCATAAAACAAACGGAGAAAAAACATGGGAAAATTCGTTAGGCAAGCTGTAGTAACATGGCCACAATTTAGAGCGAGCATAAAAAACAAATCACATGTCTTTGAGGGGCAAGAGTATATTGGTTGGGATTTACCAATGAATGAACAAATCAGATTGTTTAGAATATCAGAAGCTCAAATAACTCAGCTTGCTAATTTTGCAAACTTAAACGGGAAATACAATGGTTAAAAACTTACTAATAGACTATACTACATTTAACGTATCCCCTCAACTTGTCATTGAGTCCGAAAGGAAGCATGGTGGAAAAGTTGTTGTTACTGGTTGTCTACAGCGGGCAAATTCAAAAAATCAAAATGGTAGAGTATATCCAAAGGAAATTTTAATGCGTGAAGTAAAGAATTATAAAGACGTAAACATAAAAGAAAGAAGAGCTCTTGGAGAGTTAGACCATCCTGAATCTTCAGTGGTAAATCTTCAAAACGTTTCTCATAATGTAAAAGACGTTTGGTGGAAAGGTGATGACGTAATGGGAACAATAGAAGTATTGGGTACTCCAGCTGGAAATATTCTTAAAGAGCTATTAAAGGCTGGTATAAAATTAGGTATAAGTTCAAGAGGATTAGGTAGTGTAGAAGAAATATATGAAGGAGGCGATAGTGCTGTTCAAGTAAAAGACGATTTTGAGTTAATTTGTTGGGATTTTGTTTCCAACCCATCTACTCATGGTGCTTTTATGCAACCAACATCGGTTAATGAAAGTGTCAATAGTGCAAATAAAATAAACAATAAATATCATAGGATGAATACCTTAGTATCAGATATCCTTTGCGAGATGACAGGTAAGTGTGAGGTACCATATTTAGCAAAGACAAATTGTTGTGGAGATAAATAATGAGTAAAGGATTTAAAACAGAAGATTTAGCAAAATTTGGACCATTTGGTAAATATAACGAGGCAATTATTGTAACAAATGAGACAGTGCATTTTACAGGATCTAATATTGGTGCAGCTGCATTTTATCATTCTGGTAGTACTGCTGCTGGAACCGTAGAATTAGCTAGAGGTGGAACAATTAATATGGAACAGTTCCCAGCAGGAGAATACAAATCCATATTAGAACTTGGAATATATAGTGCAACATCACGAGCAGTAACAGAACATATTGTAGTATTAAAAAGATAGGAGAATACATAATGTCAATAAAATTAAAACATGTTTTAACTGAGGGTAAATTAACCCCTGAACAAAAAACAACTTTTTTAGAAGCAATGAAAAAGTTTAATGAATACGGAAAACAAATATATAGAGAACATGACCTAAAGGGATTGGCTGAAACTATGAATCAATTATCTTCTGGTGCTGGAAATTTTATCTTAGGTGAAACAGATGATTGGTTTGACGGCGTAACGGTTAAAAAGGATGTTAAAGAAATAACTAATTCTGCAAAACTATTTGAAAAAACAGCCTTAGAAGCTGCAGGATTACAACAACGGCTTGAATCACTATATGAAGATTTAGGATCAAAGCTTGGAAGATATTACGATACCTCAGAAGCATTAGATCCAGTTGGAAAAGAAGACGGTGATATTGATAATGATGGCGACGAAGATAAATCTGACGAGTATTTAGCTAAGAAAAGAGCAGCTGTATCTAAGGCTGTTAAAAGTGAAAACATGTCTCCAAAAGTCGGTGGACCAACTGGTCAGCGGTGGGGAATAGTAACTGGTAAACAAGGTAAAACAACAATTGTGAGAAAATGGTAATGAAAAAATCAGAACTAAGATCTATAATACGTGAATCTATAAAAAACGCGTTAATAGCATCATATAAAAAAACTAAATTAACTGAAGCCAAAACTACTAACGCTAATAATTTAATCGTTGAAAAGTTTCAGTCTAAAACTGCAGGTAAAATATACAGCAAATTAAAGGGTACAGATAAAAAATTCTTTCAAGCATTTTCAAAATCATATGATGTAGATTGGGCAAATGCTCCTGAAGAGGCTTTCGGAAAAGGCCCAAATCCTAGGCTGGTTAACTTCTTTTTTGTAGATAAACCTAAAAAGAATCCATTTGAAAATAGAGGCTGGGAAGGTACAATTAAGGCTGGACTTATTGGTGTAACCAGAGGAAAAGAAAAAATTCACGTTAGTAGAGACAGATACTACAGTCCCCGGAAATCAACATATTCTGCAACAGGTGAAAAAGCCAAAGGTCGTAATACAGGTTCTGCAATGGGTAGTAATGCTGAAAACCTTCACAACTATAAAAGGTTTGCAGAGGTTGCTGATGAAGTAATTACT
>TARA_R110000851_G_scaffold212467_1_pt1 | contig 16913 bp, 7 predicted proteins | sample TARA_R110000851 | Tara Oceans TARA_R110000851 (sample SAMEA4397627) | marine metagenome | biome: Polar Biome; feature: [DCM] deep chlorophyll maximum layer (ENVO:01000326); material: water (ENVO:00002006), including particulate matter (ENVO:01000060) such as... | depth 17 m
ATCATTTCCGATATCACAGAGTTGGGAAGAGGGTGTTGGAAAACATTTTGATAATCCAAAAACAAAAAAAGGTGTTACTTGGACAGATTATAATTCAGGTTCTGCTTGGTCATTAGTAGCAGACACAAACGCGGATTCGGGTAGTAGAACAACAGGCGGTGGTGTTTGGATAACTGGAAGTGGTTATGAAGCATCTCAATCATTTACAAATCAATCTGGTGATATGGAAATGGATGTTACTGATATTGTAAATAATCATTTAGGTTCATTACCTAATTATGGATTTATAACAAAATTTAGTGGTAGTTATGAAGACGATGGAACACCACTTCATTTAAAATTCTTTTCAAAAAACACACATACAATATATGCACCAAAATTGGAAGTAAGGTGGAATGATATATCTTTTTCTACTGGCAGTTTAAATTCATTAACAATGAGTGGAGAATTTGAAAATCATATATTTATAAAAGGATTACAACCAACATATAGAGAATCAGAAAAGATTAGATTTAGATTGGGTTGCAGAAAAAAATATGTTCAAAAAACATTTACGGAATCGGTTCAAAACGCCACAGGTTCTTATGTGCCAAGTGGTCGTGGGTTATATTCAATTGTAGATGTTGCGACGGATACACCAAGAGTTCCATTTAGTGCATATACATCAATGAGTTGTGATTCAAATTCTATGTATTTTGATCAACGGTTTAATACATTTGAACCTGGGAGATATTATAAAGTGTTATTTAAATTAAAATATGATGATGGTCAGGAAATTATTTATGATAACGATGAAGAGTTTAAGGTAATATAATATGGTTAATGATAATCAAGGTAGCGCGTGGCTTACACCGAAAGAAGATCCAAGTTATGTTGAACGGTGGACTGCACAAAATATTAGAGAATATAGAGATTCTGTATATGATAAAATATCTGAATTATTACTAAGCCAGTGGTCGCAGATAGAACCTCATATAGAAGGAAATAGTTTAGAATCTTTACAAAAAACATATAGAGATGGTAAATTAGTAGTTGGAAGAGATGTTACGGATATGCTTGTTGTATATGAAAGTGACATTGATGCTAATGCTGATGATGAAAAAATATCAGGGGCTATACTCGGTTGGTTGGACTTTGTCGATTTAAGTCAAATTAGTTTAGATATAGTTACAACATCCGAAGTTACAGAAGAAGGAAACCCATCACCTCCAAATTTAATTTTAAAAGCTCCAGATAAAACAGATTTCAATTTAAATGAAATAATCGGTACATTAGAATTGAGTGAAATTAATCTTAAAGATAATGTTTCACAATTTATGAAGTTAGATAAAAATGTAACTAACATAAATAGAAGTAAATTATCCGAACATGTTGATACCCAATTTTCTGAATTGTCACCAATTACTTTTACACATTTTCTTGAAAGATATAATAAACTTAAAAAGCAAATACCACTTAGATATAGAAGTGATGAGTTTTTTAAAGAATATAGTGATTCAAATTTACCATTTGAGTATAGAATTGAAAAACTTTTTGAAGAATTTGAAAGAATTAAAATAGATATACCAAGAGGGGCATTAACTCCTTATGGTGAAATTAAACCAACATTGGATTCATTAACAGATGAAGAATTATTTGGTTGGGAAACTTTAACATATTTAGTATCACAAGCTCAAACTATAATTGGAACTGAAAATCATATATACAACCAAATCGATGCTAAAAGTTGGCAAGATACGATTGACAATTTAGACGGTGCTTTAGACCTTTCATCTGAAATTACTTCTTCACAGCAAACGGAAATTATACGACTTGAAGAGATAATAGCTAGTTTTAGTGGTTCGTTTTATGATGCTGAAGATGTTTTTGGTTGTACAGATCCAACGGCACTTAATCATGATTCATCTGCTAATACAGACGATGGTAGTTGTGAATATTCAGAAGTAGCTGAAGACGCTATATTTATACCAAAGACTGGTGTTAATATTCATGTTGAGGGTTCGGGACTTAATATTGGTGGAAATAATCAAGGAGGGACCGTTCCTAGAGTATTGGAAATAGATGGAGATGTAATTTATCAACAATCTTACCCTTATAACCAAAATAGAGGCCATAGAATGACAGTATTTTCAGAAGATACTTTACGTCAGAAAGCTACAGATCCATCAATGAATATGGTTCCAGAAGATGCTAAATTTGATCGAATATATGATACCGCCGAAAGCACTAATACTAATCTCCAAACCAGTCCTTATCTCCGTGCCGACATGGCCAACGATATTTTTACGGCGCCGAGTGGAGTTCAAGATTGGAAAATGAATGATTTGTTTGTAGTAACTTCGTACGGCGCTATTGATTATGATGAACTATTAGAACAGGCTTTAAAATCTATTGGTGGGTGTTATCCAAGATTGGTAAGTGGATATCAAGATGATAATCCAGATTCGAATGTTAAATCAACATATGCTCTTATAGGAAGTAAAGCTTTAGGTGAATGTAATGGGTATGAAGCTGTTGGTGATGATGGTACTACAGCAGCTAGTGTAGCAGCTGAAATAACTAAATTTTGGGAATTTGATGAAGAGGCGGAGGGTATTATTGGACTTGAATATGAGCCAGTACTCGGTTGTACCGATTCATCAGCTGCAAATTATAACTCAAACGCGGATGAAGATGATGGTAGCTGTTCATATCTAGCAGTTGCATTCGAAGAAACATTTGATGATTGGCAAGATACTTATTCACCATCAAATTATTGGTGGAGAACGAGAGGTGGTAGTGGATTACAAAATGTAATAAAAACAGATGGACCTGATGGATCCGGCGATGGTGCTGTTAGATTATACAGAAAGTCTCCAGCCGGTACATGGGCTGGGGCATTATATAATAAGGCTGATGATAATACACACAGTTACCCGGAATTTGATATTGCAAATAGAAAATCAGAACATTTATTTTTACAAGAAAATAGAACATATAAAGTTAACATTTGGGCAAGATGTAATACAACTGATGACAAAGCGCATATGTTTATTGGTGATACGCGTAAAGATCCGTACGCTTGGAATAAGGAAGTTGTATGGGAAACAAATGGGGTATGGACTGAAAATATATTTACTTTTAATAATGCTGTAAAGAATGATAAACCAGGCGGGTCAGAACCATTTAAAATTGAGTATTGGGAATATCCCGGCGGCGAAAGGCCAGGTTGGGCAAGTCGACTTCCATCTCCCGATACACCAATAGCTACGGAATATGTTGATACACTTAATAAAGACTGGGGTTATGGTGTAATTGCTGGTGGATTATCAGATCATATAATAGCGGAAATGACGGGGTGGGTAAACTTACCCAGTACTGGTACTTATACATTTGATGTCTGGTCTGATGATGGCGTTAGACTTTTTATTGATGGTGATGAGGTGATAGACCAATGGTATGATGGCTCTGCTCAGACTTATTCAGGCACTAAAAACATAACTTCAACGGGTGTTCATAGCGTGACGCTCAGGTATTATGAAAATGCCGGCAGCGCTGGGGTAAAATTTTATGTTAAGGGGCCGGGAATTCAAGGTGATGCTAATGGTTATATATGGGTTACTGGTTACTCTAATCCGGATTTCCCATTATATCCTGGAGTAATGGCAAACATTTATCTTTATCCTGGTACAAAACATGGTGCAACTACAGGGCAGTATTGTGATTATGCTAATTTAAAAATTACAGAAGTCGCTGGGAGTGGTGGTATATTGCAAACCGGTGGTCAGATACCAGGTCCAATACCATCATCAAAGAATATTGATTCCAATCCAAGTGGTGACAGTAACTATATATCACTACCAACTCGTAATTTTGATATGAGCGGTATACCAAAACCATTTCAAAGACCATCAAAACAAAAACAAATGAGAAGAGGTGGAAGAACAAAACCACAACCAACAATAAAAGGTAGAAGGTAAACATGGCATATATAGAATTATATAGTAAAGATATTTTAGATTTAATTAATCTTGGAAAAACTACTAATGATTTTAATGAATCCAGTGGTGATTATATTAAAGTGGAAGTATTTAGAGACAATTCTACTGTTCCATTGGGAACTCTCTATTCAAATAGATTACTACTTAGATATGAACAGTCCGATAGTTATTATGTTGGTTCATATCATTATAAATCAAATGTTGGATTTGTAGAAGGTAAAGATACTGCTGATGGAACTAATAATGTTTTATCGGCAATACCAATCAGCGATGGTGTAAATGAACCCTTGAGTATTGGCAGTGTATATAAAAAGCAATTGGATATATTTAAAGATGATAATGGTAGAATTTATATTAAGCCAAATGAGATTATTAAATTGCTTAATTTATCTAAGGCGAAATATAGATTAAGGATTCATTTTTTGAGAAATATAAAATCAACTCTTGGTAGTTTTCTTAAACTTATGAAAAATAATTTAATAGAAAATGGAAACTTTTTTGCTGGGTTAGAAGCTACACAAACTGGTGATTTAGATATATCTGCTGGAAAGAATAATTTTACAAGAATACCAAATCCAGGATTCAGTCCGAATGTACTAGAGCAAAGTGGGTTACCAGATAATGAATATAATATGAGGGTAACTGGTACAACTTCAAATAGTAATTATGTATTTAGCTGTTGGGTTGCTTGGGATAGTACATTTAATGGAGATTCCGGTATCGTATCGTTTTCTGGGGCTTCAACTCAGGGTAATGGACTTTCACCAGTATCTAATACAGATTTGCGTGGTAGTTATTTAGCGGATGATGAAAGTGATAGAATTTTAGCTACTAAAGAAATATCTGGAATAACTTGGTATAGATTATATTCATTTGTTTCTACCAACGGAAACGCGGATTTAGGTAGTATTCTAATTCAATTAGGTAAAAACTTTGGAGATTTTAATCCATCAACAGCGCCATTGGGAAAAAGATATTTTACAGATTTAAGATTTGAAAAAGTAGATAGTTTTACTGGAGCTTCTATTGATGGGTATATAAATACACTAAAATTAGAAACCCAACCGGTGGGTACTGGTGTCTCAAATGGTGGAGGATACTAATGAAATTTTTAATAAAACAAATATCACCATCGAGAAACGAACTTAGGATAACATTAAATCCAGTAGAGGTTAATGGTATATCTTCTTATATTTTTGGATCTGTTGGTGGAACATTTGATGAGGGATCTTTAAATTCAAATTACACCCCACCATCTTCAGCAAACTTTCATTCGGTAGGACCTAATCCCGGTGTTATTAGATTAATAGTTGCTTATCTAAAAGATAATCTAGGAACAGTTTCTGGTTTTAAAAATACTACTTTAAAATTAAAAACTGGCGTACAATTAACTATTGTTAATATAGCCATTGATGATATTAGTTTAACTAATTTAACATCAGATACATTACCATCAATGGTAATTAAATTAACAAATCCATTACCACCTTCAGTTGCAAAATTTGATGAAGTTACAATTGAAGAACAGATAATAACAACTCAAGAACAAGAAGTTTATTATATATCAGCAACAGAACCACCGGCTGTTATTCGTGGTTTAGCTTATGATGAGGGAATGGTAGATACAATAGGTAATACGGATTTACAAAAATTAACAGCTGAAAATTATAATGAATTAACTTCGTCATTTCAACACAGTGATAAGAGTCTAATTGCCCAAATAATTTCTGGTAGTGACGATTTAAATCTAAAAATAGATTATAGTAAATATGAAAATCACACACATTTTGGTTCAGCTGTTTCTAAACTTGAAAATTTTAGATATAAAGTTGTACAATTGGAAAATTATTTAAATCAAGTATCTCAATCATTATCTACTGGAAGTTTAGAATCATCTGATAAGTTGAGAGCAAAATTATTTGATAATGTTCAAAATGTAAAAAATACATTTACTCATTATGAAAAGAATTTATATTATAAATCAGATACATTGGGACACAAATATAATTTAAATATTGGAGCTAATTATATACCTAAAAGCGCATTAAGCACTGCTAACTCAGAGAAACTTATAAATAACAGTGGATTTGATTTGGTTTATAAAGCTTCCGGCTCAGTTAGTGAAAGTGGGCATATGGAGTTATTTAAGGGTAAATATAATATTGAGGATAAACCACTTTATAACTACAGTAGTTCATTTTATTTATCATTCCTAATGAAAGGTGATGAAGAACTTAATGGAAATATCAAGTGGGTAAATAATAATGAAAATTATATTCCAAAGATTCCATTTGATGCATTGTATACAAGTTCTATATCATCTCCACTCATACAATCCGAATCTTGGAACAGATATATTTATCACGCTTCTATGTCATATTGGGCGCCACATTCAAGTAATCCTATAGTTGGAACTGCTGGAACTATATCGGATTTCAGTCATAATTCTTCTGAAGTAACATTACTTAGTGGTGATAATATAACTGGTTCTTATTCAATAACAGCAGGTGGAAGATATTCTAATTTAGCGACAACAGTTACATCAAGTGGAATACCATTTATAGGATCTATTGTACCGGTTGGTGAATTATTTAGAATATATGCAGATACGAGTTATGGTACTGCAGTAACATCATCATATTTAACTGATATTAAACTGACAAAATTTGATCCATCAAATTTTCTACCATTTTCAGAAATATATTCAACGGGTTCAACTGAATTTATAAATTGGTACGATGATCAATACACATCCGCCTCATTATTTGATTTGATAAATTATAATAATTTAACGAAAACATTACCTGAATATTTTAGTGATGATAGTCAAATAGATAATATAGATTTTAGAAAATTTGTTAATATGATGGGAGAACACTTTGATTTAATTAAAAATTATATTGATGGGTATGGCTCAATTTTAAAAACACAGTATGGTGAGGTAGGATCTGTACCTGAAAATTTATTGCCTGTAATTGCTGAAAGTTATAATTGGCAATTTATGTTGCCATTTGGTAAAAAAGAAGATGCTGATTTATTAAATTTCTTTGGATCTTCCATTTCTAATATGAATAATACTTCAAATTTTAAAAATAATATTTGGAGAAATATTGTAAACAATATTAAATATATTTATAAAACCAAAGGAACTCATAACAGTATAAGGGCTTTATTAAATTCATATGGGTTTCCGCCTGATATATTAAAGATAAGAGAGCACGGAGCTTCATTAGAACAATTTGAAGATTCTGTATTATCGGATGATGTTTCCAATTTGACAGAGGGTCTTGGTGGAACTGGTGGTAATTTATCATTCACACAAAAAGAAGATAAGTTAGTTTCGTATATTATTGATTCACCGGCAAGAGTTATAAATGCTGAATGGAGAAGGGACAGTGTTACAGCTGAAGCTGTAGAATTTGTATTTAAACCGGTAAAGGGAACTAATACTGAAAAAGTAATTCAAAGTAGTGGTAGTGCTGGAAATATATTATGGGATGTTATTTTACAACCATCTGCTAGTAGCAATTTAAAAGGTAGATTACAATTTAGATTAAATATATCTGAAACAGGATCTCTTGATATTAATACCGCATCTAATAGAATTTCAATGTCCACAAGTTATCAAAATCTGAGAAATCAGAATCATTGGAATGTATTATTACAAAGAAATTCTGGTAGTAACACCGACATGACAGTAAGTCATTCATATCAACTTTATATTGGTGAACAAGATGGTGATAAGGTTAAAGTTTTAGAAGCAGTATCAATGTCATTTGGTGGAACTGTTTATTCGCAGTCGGCTGCTAACTGGGCAGGAACTGGTAGCAGACACATGGATAGTGGAAGTAATTTGGTTATTGGTGGGGTTTATACAGGATCATTTGCTGAATTAAGGACTTGGAAATATGCATTAAGCGCGTCAAAATTTAAACAACATGTTTTTGATAAGAAAAGTGTCGCTTCAAATTCAATAACTGGGGCACAGGGAGATTTATTTTATCATTATAGATTAAATGAAAATTGGTCGTCCGGTTCATCAAATCCAAAAATTAAAGATTATAATACTGGTAATGTAAAAGATTATTCTATAGATATATCTACAGCTGCTCTTGGACATACACCATTATACGATACAGATATATTTGATAGAATCCAATTTAGTGTGGGAGTTGGTGGTTCATATGAAGTAAGTGATAATAATATTATTATTGATAATGAAAGACGGTTTATAAATAATCTAAACCCAACAGAACCAAGTGTTATGAATGTGTATCATCCATTGATTAATAAAAGAAAAGCTTCAAGTACATTAGAAATTACCCGTTCACCACAAGAAGTTATTAATGACTTTATTCTTAATCAGCTGGGTAATTTTGATTTTAATGATAAGTTTGCAGATCCTCAAGATGTTACTAAGGATACATATAGAGATTTGGAAGTGTTTGCAAAAGAGTTCTTTGACTATTATGATATATCTTTGGATGTAAATAAATTTATAGAAGCCCAAGCTGCTATTTTTACAAAAGAACTTGTAACTTCAATAAAAAGATTAGCACCTGCTAGAGCTGTTTTTTCTAAAATTGGTGTGGAATTAAAACCAACATATTTGGAAAGACAAAAATTACCAGCTCCCACACTTGAAAAACAAATATTAAGTTTCGAAGGTGACATTCCATTTACTGATTGGGGAAAAGACAAATATAGTCTTACTACAATAGTTAATTTGGATCCAGCCAATTTAACCAAAAATGCACATATTGAAATCGCATCTCATAAAGCCAGTATTCCAACTTTAATTGAAGAATATGTATCAAACCGTGATGGTCATATAGAAATATTATCACCAGAAGGAACAAGTCCATATTATGATTTCACTAATCAATATGAATTGTACCAAAATAAAGATGGTCATATTGAAATTGCATCTCATACTAGCAGTATTCCAACTTTAATTGAAGAATATATCTCAAATAGAGATGCTCATATAGAAATATTATCACCAGAAGGAACAAGTCCATATTATGATTTCACCAGCCAATATGAGTTGTATAAAAATATAAATAGTAACCTTAATGTTATACCTGATAATATGTCTGATTCAAATTCTACATCTTCATTTCAATTTGGCATGGAGAATAAATATTCAAGGGATATTAATGTGGAAGTAGCTTCTGCTACTAAAAGTACTCCAGATATTACTTCTAATTTATTTACAACGAAAAACGGGATATTTTATTTTATAGGAGCTGATGAATTTAAAGATAGAGCTATTAAGTCATATTCTAATTACGATGATGATTGGGGTACAGGAACATCCGATGTTAAATTTATGCATTATGGATATGCTGGAACTGGTGGTGATTATAATACATATCATTATGAAAATAGATTTATTTTCCATACAGTTGGAGATGTGGAGTCAATATCTGGATCTTACCCAAGTATATCGTCTAGTTTTGAAACTGATTTTACTGGTACAGTAGATGCTGTAGGTGGTATTACTGCAAGTGTAGATTTTACAAATCAAATTTTTATAAAAACAAATGAATTTTTCGGCCTTAGGCCATTGGGAACTACAGTAGGATTTAAATCTACCGGTTCTATTGATATTAGGGGTGGTAAATTTTTAGATGAAACATTTGTATATCCAGCAAATCATATTTTTGTGGTAGGAACTTCAAAGGATTCTATTGATAGATTGATTTATAAAGGAACACAAAATACTGGCGGAGAAACTATCGAATCTGAAGCTTTTACTGATTTATCAACAGACGCTTTTTATTATATAACAACTACGGGTGAAAGTGGTTATACAGTACAATACAATTAAATTATATTTTTTTTTTATTATTTGTATATTTATATATGAAATATAATGTTATAGACATCACCGGTTAAACGAATTTTAGGAGAATAATAAAATGGGATATTTAGACAATTCAACAATAGTGGTAGATGCTGTTTTAACAAAGCAGGGAAGAAAATTACTAGCACTGGGGCAGGGGCTCAATATAAGTTATTTCACATTATCGGATACAGGGGTAGATTATTCTCTATGGAATCCAGACCACCCAAGTGGTTCTGCTTACTATGGGGAGGCGATTGAGAATATGCCTAATTTAGAGGCTCTTCCAAACTCAGCTTATTTTATGAGAAACAATTTACTTACTCTAAGTCGCGATGTTAAGGCAATGCCGTATGTAACCTTACAGGGTAAGGGTATTGGTCAGGCTGCTTCATATGTATGGGGAACTGGTAATACAGATACTGTTATAATACCAATAAACCTTGAAAATGTTGCTTCGGAAGATGTCGGGTGGCAGATTGTTGTTCCTGATTCTTCATTAGTAACCGTTTCTGGTGCTGGTTGGTCGCAAGCATCCATCGGTGGTAATGTTCAGCAATATTTAAATGATCAAGAAATTTCAAATGCTGTCATTTATGAGGCTGGAGCTGGAGTTTCTACTGTTGATATTGATAGAGTTAATACAACAACTACAAGAACATTACTTTTGACATTTGTGAGTAAATCTACTGGAGCTTATAAACATTTTAGCTTGACAATGCCAAGATATCCAATCGATCAATAAAAGAACTGGAGATACTAAATGGAAATATATAATAATAAAATATTCAATGGAGATATATAATGGCATTACCATCACATGCGTCGGAGATTAATATATCCGATAAAATTGCAGATACAATTAAAACTACCGCTGGATATTTTACAAATGGGGACGGTACCCTTGGTGGAGAGGACATTTTCACGGGATCATTAGCTTCTAGTAATGAGTTGTATTATTTTAATGTAAATCACAAAACTCCAACCGATACTACCAGTGAAGTACAATTTTCAGTTACATTTGGTCACGCTGCTGGTTCTGGATCTAACACTTATGGTGATTCAACCACGAATGCTAATACACTTAATGGTGAAACTCAAGCGATATATAAACAGTTTACAAATCTTTTGTTGCAAGAATCTGAAGCTTCCGGTGGATTTAGAATTTCAGCCAATGCTGGTGGTGATGGAATACTTGCGGTTGATACTAGAGATGAATATTTTTACGCTTTGGTTGGTAAGAGGGAAAAATTTAAGGATAGATTTAACAAAAAATCATGGACATTATCATTATCTGGTTCTGATACTGCCGGGTTGGGTAACCAAATATTCCTAACAGATGATAGTAGCACTGTAGCCGCCGTTGCTACTCCTGGAGGTCCAAGACATAATATTGTAAGTGGTACTTTGGGGAATGTAGTTGCTGGTCATACATATGCTGACAAAACTTATGGTTGGTTTTATCCTGAAATGGGAGTCATGTTATTTAGTGGTGTTGAACTTTCAGCGAGTATACCTGGACTTGGGGGTGCAGAAGGTACTGAACATGTTACTGCTAGTTTTGATACAGACTTAGTACCACTAGCTTCATCTGGCTTTTCACCAAATATTAATTCTACAGCAAATAGCAAAAACGCACTTAGACTTGCAAATTGCATGAGGAATGTAAATGGTAATGCATTGAGGTTAAGAAGTGAAGAAGATCAAACTCAAGAAAACTATTTTTGTAGAATTAAAGCTGCTGAATATAATTTTAGTGCTAATCCTACATTTACAAGTGGTTCAAAGAACAAAATCAGAAATTTGGATATGCATGGAAATCCGCAATCATTTATAACTGGTGTTGGTTTGTATAATTCAGCTGGACAGCTATTAGCTATAGCTAAATTGAGTTCTCCTCTTAAAAAGAATTTCGCATCTGAAGCAACAGTTAAAGTTAAGCTAACTTATTAATTTGTTATTATTTAGGAGATATCGCAAGTGAAAATTTACAATGAAGTCATATCACAATTTAATGACCTTACAGGACAATGGGAAACAATATTCGAAGATGCTGAAGAATATAACGGTCCGATGCTTTTGGCTATGGCGCTCCCATCAAACGCAACATCTATGAACGCATCCGATAAAATTGCAGATACAATTAAAACTACCGCTGGATATTTTACGAATGGGGATGGTACATTAGGAGGAAGCGATATTCATACTGGATCTTTGACTGATTCAAATGAAAAATATTATTTTAATACTACACAAATGCCCCCACAATCAGCATCAGCTGAAGTACAATTTTCAGTTACATTTGGTCACGCTGCTGGTTCTGGTTCTAATACTTATGGTGATTCAACTACGAATGCTAATACACTCAATGGTGAAACTGAAGTTATTTATAGACAATTTGCTGGTATTCTTATAGCTGAACCCGAAACTTCCGGTGGATTTAAAATCTCCCAACAGGGTTCATCTGGTCAGATAGCTGTCGGAGATAGAGATGACTATTTTTACGCTTTGATTGCAAAGAGAGAAAAATTTAAAGATAGGATAAATAAAAAATCTTGGACATTAGTGTTATCAGGATCTGACTCTACTGGTTCTGGGGTTTCGTTATCCTTAACAGATGATAGCTCAACTGTAGCTCAAGTAGCAACACCTGCAGGTCCAAGACATAATATTGTAAGTGGTACTTTGGGTACAGCATATATCGCGTCATCTGTAAAAACTTATGGTTGGTTTTATCCAGAAAGAGGGGTTATGATATTTAGCGGGGCTGAACTTTCGTCGAGTATTCCAGGTGGACCTAATTTCGGAAGGCCAATGTTAGGCGCCGGTACTGCGGCAATTAGTGCTTCTTACAATAGTACTTATTATAGTGGTAGTGCTGAAGGGGCTAATTTTCTATCAAGTTCGTTAGGGATACATGATATTGTAAGACTTACAACATCCGCTTCTGGTGTTGGCGATGGTCCTGAAGTAATATTAGAAGTTGTTGGTAATCCACCTACTGATTATGCTTTTACTGGAAGTGTTGCTTGGCCATTAAGTGCTGGGGGAGGAGCTTCAGGCTCTCAAACTCATGGAGTAAGTGGTAGTATAGGTGAACCAACAACAGACGTTACTGCTAGTTTTTCTATAGATGGTGAATTATTAAATAGTAGTAGTGGTTTTGCACCAAATATTAATTCTACAGGAAATCCTAAAAACGCAATTAGATTTATAAATTGTATGCGAAATGTAGATGGTAACACGTTACAATTAAGAAGTGAGGAAGATGCTACTCAAGAAAATTATTTCTGCAGGGTTAAATCGACTGAATATAATTTTAGTGCTAATCCAACTTTTGTGAGTGGTTCAAAGAACAAACTCAGAAATTTGGATATGCATGGAAATCCACAGACATTCATAACTGGTCTTGGTTTGTATAATTCAGCTGGGCAACTTTTAGCGGTTTCTTCATTGAGTAAACCATTAAAAAAGAATTTCGCATCAGAGGCGACAATTAAAGTTAAGCTAACTTATTAATGTGTTATGTTTAGGTTATTATGGCAACTAAATTTGGAAGAATTGATTCATCAGAAACTTCATTTGAAGAACAAACATTTAATAAAAGTCAAACATTAACTAGCGCATCTGTTGGTGTCAATTATGTTCTTGGTATAAAAGATCAGTATCTATCAGGAACAGCTGATATTGGTGGGGGACTTTTGACTACATCCGGTAGTCATTGGGCTTCCGTTCATACAATGTTTTACCTAAGTGGTTCTTCAAAAGTCGCGGCTGAAATGCCAGCCGATTCGGAAAAATTCAATAATATATATCACAACTTCAATCAATATAATGATTTAAAACCCTTCCATACAAATAAGTTTTATGATAGCGCTTCTATATTTTATATTCCACAAGCCACATTCGGTGAAAGGGTTAAACCCGGAAGTTTTCAATTAACTGCAAGAACAGGAAGTTCATCAAATACAGCACAAGAGATAGTAATTAAAGATGATAATAATGGTAATTTATATTCATCAAATGCTGAACACTCTCAAAGTGGTGAAACATCACTATCATCATCAGATAATTATATTGGAAATATATTTTATGATTTGGGTGTGGTTGTATTAACGGAAACTGCGTCTTGGTCTGGTTCAGTAAATTATACAGATATTGGACGTCCATTCTCTGGTTCCTCTGAATTTAAACATAGAGATTATAGATTTTGGGATTTAAGATTTAATTCAACAACTCCATTTTTTGTATCACAATATTCAATTAGAATTAATGCGGGTGAGTTTAATTCAACAACAAACGCTTCAACTAAATTATATAATGGTGGGGATTATATACCTTCTGGATCAAGTTTACAAGATGTGGCTAATATAAGAAACGAATTAACAGCAAGTGGGTGGTCTCCGTATTTCAATCAAATACAATTACATAGAAATCAACCAGAAGAACCAGTTCTTATTGCAAATTTACCAAGAGCAGTTAAAACAAGAAGTGACATAGATTTAATTATAACATTTAGGGTAGATCACTAATATGAAAATTTATAATGAAATAATATCAAGATTCAATGAAACAACTCAACAATGGGAAGATGTGTACGAGGATAGTTTTGAGCATATTGTTGAACGTGATGGTCCGATGATGATGATGGATTATGGTGACAATGAGGATCAATATGCTAATTGTTTAAGACCAGAAGGTTTCTGGGATGAATACTTTCCAGAGAAAATTATGCAAGGTTTTATTGTAGATTCAGGAATGTTTGGTCATGTCTGTATAAGTAATGAATACTTTCCAGCTTTTGAGTATGATATCTTTTCTGGTGGTTCAAATGGTGTAGCTACTGAGGAAAGAGTCGGAATAATGTTGACAACACCTCATTGGCAATATGATGTGGTTGATGGTGTATCAGCTGGTGATTGTCAGTTTAGCTGGGAAGGATTGGAAGCAGCTGATGTATTTAATCAAGATGAATGTTTATCATACGTGAACATGATGCCGGGCTGGATGCCTGGTGGTATAGCTTCAGAAAATGGATCTGCGCCATTTATGGGTATTTGGGACGATGGGTATAGTGATTTGGAAGCCATGGCATATGCGGCCGCCGCCGGTTGCAAACACATATTGGCTGACAACTGGGATGGGTTTTTTGATTATGAATATGATGATGGTTCATGTATATTTAATCAGTTAATATCTGGTGAAAGATATATATTTGGAGATCCCATGGGATTTGGATATGCGGCCGGTATTGATGGCATTATTGCTAAGCTTATGATACTTGGTGCTGCTAATTTAACAGAAGAAGATGCGGCACTGTTACTTGAATACTTCCCAGGTTCTTCTACCTATGAGATTCCCACTGGTTATAATGCCTACCCACCTGGTGGTACAGATTCACGTGTTTTCAAGTCTATGGATGTAAATCGTGATGAAATAATAAACATACTTGATGTTGTTGGAATGATAACCACTGCCTTAGTAGATGATGCATCCGATGTTGGATCAGTTTGTGGGACAGGAACAGCACCTTTCTATGTGGATATTGGTTGTTGTTTTGATATAAATGGACCAGTCGAAACAGTAACCTGCCCTACAAGTTTAGTTACAGTTTGTGCAGGTGGTTCTGGTTCGGATCCAATAACCCAATATAATTGGTATATTGATTGTCCAGATGATGAGGGGATGGGTCCATGGCAAGATAGCGGTGCTTATGATTATCTTGCAGAATTACCTGTTGATTCGGGTTATGAACTAAAATCGAATGGAAGAAGTTCATCATGTGACGCTTGTCTCACAGGCAGTTATTGTACGGATTATGCGGTTGGAACTGCAGAAAAACAAGAATGTTGTGATGGAGACTATGGTGGAACTACATACTGTGGTGATTTTGATTATACAGAACGAAAGTTAATAGTTGAAAGACTAGGTGGTTTAGAATGGGCACCAACAGATTGGTTTATATGGGGTGGAAGTCAAGACGGAGATCCAAACCCACAAATGGATGCCGATTGGTGGTCAGCTAACTATCCAGATATTTACGATATTTTAATTGCTAGTTCAGATGCTACCGGAGAGGGTCGTCTGATTGAGGGTAGCACCTTTATGTTCGAAACAGATTTCGGAAATTCATTTTCTTCGACAAGTGCTTATTTAGATCCCGGAGATGGTACATATATTGATTTCGATGAGTATCCAGATAGTCCACATTTGCAAAATGGTGTACTTGTAAGATTCTCAAATGCTGCTTCTACGATAAACTTTATAGCTGAGAAAGTATATACAGGTGAACCATGGATTAATACCTCCACCACCTCTTACTGGCCAGTAGGATCTCTGAATTTTGATGATGGTGCTGGAGTTTGGAGAATCGTTCATTGTGTGAGTGGATGTGACGGTGCTGATATAAAAAATGTACTTCTAAATTTAAATATGAAATGGATACTTGATGATGAGGATTTGACAAATGAATCATATCAATCCGATAATTGTCTTCCAGGTGAAGTTGACTTGGGATGGGGAGATTGTAATGATCTCACATCCCAACACGAAGTTGGGTGTATGTCTTCTGGATGTTATTCAATAGAGTTAACTACTCAAATAGATTTATTTGGTAATCAACTCACAGGTGAGATTCCACCCGAGATAGGACAACTGACGAATTTAACTAAGTTACATTTAGATCAGAATCAACTCACAGGAGATATACCACCAGAGATAGGACAGCTGGAGTATTTAACTGATTTGAATTTATGGGGTAATAAACTTGGATGTCTAACAGCTACTTGGCCCAACCCAGGATGTGATATTTGGTGTGATGGTGCAAATGGTTGTAGTGGGGAAATTCCACCCGAGATAGGAAACCTGACACTTTTAACTGATTTGAAATTATATAACAATGAACTTTCAGGAGGAATCCCACCAGAGATAGGAAACCTGACGAATTTAACTACTTTGTGGTTATCTAATAATCTACTCACAGGTGTAATCCCACCAGAGATAGGAAACCTGACGAATTTATATTATTTGTCTTTAGGTGGTAATCAACTCACAGGAGATATATCCTCTTGGATAGGAAGCCTGAC
>TARA_R110000851_G_scaffold331492_1_pt1 | contig 16912 bp, 21 predicted proteins | sample TARA_R110000851 | Tara Oceans TARA_R110000851 (sample SAMEA4397627) | marine metagenome | biome: Polar Biome; feature: [DCM] deep chlorophyll maximum layer (ENVO:01000326); material: water (ENVO:00002006), including particulate matter (ENVO:01000060) such as... | depth 17 m
TAGCTATCTTCCAACTCTAGAAGAATGGTGTTTGCGCCATGATAAAACCATAAAGAAACAAGAACAACAAAATTTAATGTATAGTAAGATATGAGTATAACTGTAATTTTAAATGGGTATAAACGAGGTAACCAATTAACCGAGCAATTGAATGCATTAAATAATGGAACTGTTAAGCCCGACGAAATATTATTATGGTATAATAATCCAGGAGATGATTCATTAATTAATTATGATATAATGAGTGAAATACCAACCGCACTTTGTAATTATAATTTTGGTGTTTGGGCTAGATTTGCATTTGCATTTAATGCCAGAAGTGAATACGTATGTATATTTGATGATGATACTATTCCGGGATCTAGATGGCTTGAAAATTGTTTAGAAACAATGAAAACAAACGAAGGCCTATTAGGTAGTGTAGGATTACTATATTTAAACCCACTTCCACCAGCACAATCATCATACTATGAACACTATTTACGATTTGGTTGGCCTGAAAATGGAAACAATGACATTCCAATAAAAGTTGATTTAGTTGGACACAGTTGGTTCTTTAAAAAGGAATGGTTGAGTCATATGTGGAGAGAGATACCAGATAGTAAATATAATACCTGCGGCGAAGATATGCATTTTAGTTACATGTTACAAAAATATGCTAATATACCAACGTATGTCCCACCACACCCTAGAAACAATAAAGAGTTATGGGGTAGTACAAAGGGAGCAGAATATGGCGGCGATCAAAATTCATTATGGGAAACAAATCAAAAAAGCATTGATGGTACTCCGTTTAAACAATTAATGAATGAATATTTTCACATTCAACGTAACAAAGGCTGGAGACTAGTAAATGAAAACTAATACAATATTATTGTGCTTTGGAACACGACCGGAGTGGTTAAAAATAAAACCACTTATACAAGTACTAGATAATTATAAATTACTATTTACCGGACAGCATGTCGACCTATTACATAATATAGACGTTGATTATCAAATACAGATAACTGATAACGAGCATCGATTAGATCAATTAATTAGTGATTGTTTATTACAATTTCCAAATGATGGATTTGACTCAGTGTTAGTTCAAGGTGATACTGCATCGGCATTTGCTTGTGCAATTGCAGCATTTCATCGACAAAAAACAATATATTATCTAGAAGCTGGACTTCGAAGTTATAATTTACAACATCCATATCCCGAAGAAGGATATAGACAAATGATATCCAGAATATCTGATGTTAATTTTTGTCCAACCCAATTATCAGCTGATAACTTAAGTAACGAAAAAACAAATGGTATAAATCATATTGTTGGAAATACTGTATTAGATAACTTAGTTGATTATAAAGATAAATGTGAATATACTAACAAAGTGTTGGTAACGATGCATCGAAGAGAAAATCATTACTGGATGGACAAATGGTTTATTGAAATTAATAAACTAGCAAAAAAACACCCGGAACTAGAATTTATACTTCCATTACATCCTAATCCTAATGTACAAAAACATAAACATTTTCTTACTAATGTAAATGTTATAGATCCATTATCACACCCCGACTTGTTAGATATATTAGTTAAATGTAAACTAGTTATATCTGATAGTGGAGGATTACAGGAAGAAGGTAGTTTCTTTAATAAAAATGTAATTGTTTGTAGAACAGTAACCGAACGACCAGAAGCTATTAAAACTGGGCATTTACATATGTGTTTCACGCCTAATCAATTACCTGTATTGTTTGAAAATTTAAATTCCATATTTAGGTGTAATAATATATGTCCATATGGCGATGGTCAATCTAGTTTAAAGATAAAGGATATAATATGAAAGATTTTCGAAATGATTTTTTAATGTTTAAAAGCAAATTGCAAAATAACGACCCCTTTGCATTTTCTAGATTTTCGGATGGTGAGATGTATATATTACAAAATCGACACTTAAAACTAGAAAATAATCAAATACAAATTGATGATCGAGTGCAGCCCGGCCCATATCAATCTGCAGACTTTAAAAGTTTTAACCCCGACACTGATGCTAAGTTTCAAACTAAATTAGTTAATACATTTCAACATAAACAACCAAACTACTTTAAAGGTATAAGTTGTAGTTGTTGTGTAGGAAAAGAAAATTTTGATTGGCAAATTGATTTACATAATGGAGATGATGATTCATTAACATGGGCTAATCTTTGGGTGAACTCGAATTACCCAGCATTTATACAAGAGATACTGCCAATATTATATAGTAAACAATGTGTTTTTATTGGGCATCATGATGCTGACATATCCAAGTTACCATTCATTAAAAAGGACTTTCGTGTTGGGTATAATGCATTTATCAACGACTATGATGTAATTGAACAAATATCCAATTGGATAGAATGTAATAAAATACATGATCATGTTTTTTTATTTTCGGCATCATCATTTACAAATTTAGCCATATATGAACTATTTAAAAAGTTTAATAATAATAGTTATATTGATATTGGTACTTGTTTAACTCCAATGATGAATATGCCAACCGAACGAGATTACTTACAAGGATATTGGAATTATAATGGTTCTACTAGTTTAAATTTAAAATGTATATGGAATTAGTAGAATGTAGTCAAAAATATTGGGAGTTTGTTAGAACTCTGCGTAATGACGAACGAGTTTTAGATGGGTTTATACAATCAACGCATATTACAAAAGAAATGCAAGATACATATATGAATCAGAATTCAAAATATTATCAAATAGCATTAATGGATAATACCCCTGTTGGATATGTTGGCGTCATTGATAATGATATTCGTGTATGTACCCAACCAGAATATCAAGGTAACGGTATTGGAAAGTTTATGATTACTAAATGTATGGAGATGTGGCCCAATGCATTTGCTAAAGTTAAACTAAATAATACAGCAAGTATTAAACTATTCGAATCATGTGGATTCAGTAAAAAATTTTATATGTTAACAAAAGATGACTAATTTAAAAAGCTCAATAACAAGCAAAGGTAGATATGTATCACAAATTCTACATTTCATTAACGGCGAAAAGCGAACGTTTAATAATGTCGATACCCATTCTATTAAACAAGGTCAATTCACTAAATTTGAAACGGCTGATGGTCGGTTAGTTATGGTTAATGATAAAAATATACTTTGTATTGAAATTATTAATGAGGAAAACAATGATAAATAATCCATATAATATAGTAAAAATGTTTGAAGAGGAATTATCTTCATATACAGGGGCGCCATATGTAGTTTCAGTAGACAGTTGCACCAATGCATTATTTTTAACTTGCAAATACAATAACGTAAAAGAAGTAACTATACCGTCCCAAACATATCTATCAGTTCCACAATCTATTATACACGCCGGCGGAGATGTAATATTTGATAAACGACCACAAACGAATCATTGGAGCGGAATATATCAATTGAAACCATATCCTATATACGACTCAGCAAAACGATTTACATCAGATATGTATATCCCAGGATCCTATATGTGTTTATCATTTCATATTAAAAAACAATTACCAATATCTAAAGGTGGGGCTATTTTATGTGATAATAAAGAAGCATATGAATGGTTTAAACGAGCTAGATATGAGGGTAGAAGTGAAAAATATTATAAAGACGATGATATTGAATTCCTAGGATGGAACATGTATATGACCCCCCAACAAGCAGCACAAGGCCTAGCTATGATGCAAAATTATCCTGAACATAAAGAAGACTTACAGGAAATAAATGGTTATAGAGATCTAACTGAATTTACAGTATTTAAAAATAACAAAATAATAAAATAATGGCTAACGGTATATATAAAATAACAGAAGATTTTGAAAAACTATTATCAGAATATACAGGGGCTAAACATGTAGTTACTGTAGATAATATGAGTAATGCATTATTTTTAGCTTTATATTATGAGCATTATGTTAATAAAAGTATAAAAACAGATACTATTACCATACCTAATAGAACATATCCTTCAGTACCTTGTGAAATTATACACGCGGGACTAAAAGTAGGATGGGAAATATCTAAAAAAGAAACACTAACAGGTGCTTATCAATTAAAAGGTTCTAATATATGGGATTCAGCTTTACGATTTACTCATAACATGTATATACCCAATAATCATATGTGTGTTTCATTTACAGGTCCTTATAAGACTTTTAAATTAAGCAAAGGGGGAGCAATACTAACTGATAACCATGATGCTTATTTGTGGTTTAAACGAGCTAGATTTAGTGGTAGACGTGAGTGTGCTTATGAAGATGATAATTTTGATATGTTAGGTTGGAATTTTTATATGATGCCTGAATTAGCCGCTAGAGGATGTTTATTAATGAAACAATTTTATGATGTAAATAATAATCCAAAACATAATGAAGATATAACACACCCCTATCCTGATTTAAGTAAATTTAAAATATATAATCAGTAATGAAGGTAGCTATTATGCAGCCATATTTTTTCCCCTATATAGGATACTTTCAATTAATAAATTCTGTAGATAAATTTATTATATATGATAATATTCAATATACTAAAAAAGGTTGGATTAATAGGAATAAAATTTTAGTTAATAGTAGTGATAAAATAATAACCTTACCTATAAAAAAAGACTCAGATTATCTAGATATAAAAGAGAGGGTATTAGCTAATATTTGGGAGCAAGAAAAAATTAAAATGTTAAACTTAATAAAATCATCATATAAAAAATCACCCTATTTTAATAAAGTATACCCTGTTATTAGTTCAATATTTGAAGTGCCTAATACTAATTTATTTGAATTTTTATTAAATAGCCTACATTTATTAAATTCATATTTAAAGATTAAGACTAAAATAACTATATCATCAGATATTAATATAGACCATTCTTTAAAATCAACAGATAAAGTAATAGCTATATGCAAAGAATTTAATACTACTACTTACATAAATGCTATTGGGGGACAAAAATTATATAATGTTAAAGATTTTAAAAATGAGGGAATAGATTTAAAGTTTATTAAATCATCCCCTTTAACCTATAAACAATATGACAATGAATTTATTCCTTGGCTTTCAATTATAGATGTTTTAATGTTTAATAAAAAACAAGATATTATAAAACAACTAAATAATTATACTTTAATATGAATAAAATTTTATACCATATAGATATGTCTAAATCTAAACAGGACATAAAAAGTGAATTAAATAAAGTTTGGGGGCAATATATGGCTTACCATATATTTAATATCCCTAAAATAGGCATTGAAAAAACATATGAAAATCTAGCAGAATCTTTAGGAACTATTAGAATGTGCCACTCAGTAAATGGTAAATCAACAGAGTTCTCAAAATCTAGAAATATAAAACCTGATCCAAAATTATACCACTATTTTTCATCCACAACTAGACAACCACTCCACACAGATTATGCATACTATAAACAAAGTGAAGCACCTGAATGGTTAATGTTATATTGTATGAATACTTCTGAATATGGGGGTAAAACCCATTTATTATCGACAAAAACATTAAATAAAATACTTAAAAAGTATAATCCGGATTTACTTAAAAAAATTAAAATAGATGTAAAGTGGGAATATAAAGGGGATGATGGGGATAAAATTCACATTAAACCATTATATGATGGCAAACATATTAACTGGAATTATTGGCAAATAAAAGAAAAACATAATAATAAACAAATAATAAATGTAAGAGATGAATTTTTTAACTTTCTAGAAGATGTAATAGTTGATGGTAATATTTACGACTTTTCTAAAACATGGAATATTGGGGATTGTATTATTTTTAATGACCGTTATATGTTACATGGAAGGGATGCATTTTTAGGAAACAATAGATGGTTAAAAGATCATGCATTTTTTAAAAACAAATAAAAACAAATAAAAACAAATAAATTATGAATGTAAGTAATGTAATTAATAATCAATTAAAGAAATCTTTAAATAATAGAAAATTAAAAGACCCCAGTATCCCTTTACGCTATTTAGAAATAGGCGTACATAGGGGTGAAACCATTACAGGAGTACATGAGTCAATTGATAATGTAAAAGTAATTAAAGAAGGTGTAGATCCTTATGGACCTTTTGGTGATGGAATTATTCATAGAATGACTTCTCAAGTATTTTTTGCATTAAATGAGTATTTTATAAAAAACACATATGATGTTATTTATATAGATGCCATGCATTTCTCCCCAATAGTAACTCAAGAGATAAATGAAAGCCTTAAAATCCTAAACCATTATGGGACAATATTATTAGATGACACTTTACCTTACACAGAAGCCCAACAAGGCGTTACACTAAAATCTCTTACTAATTGGCAAAAATTGGTTTCATTCCCCCAATTTCACAACTACAGTGACGATAGTGATTTAAATTTTAAATATTATACGGATTTTCCAGGATATCCTCACGCAAAAGGGGATTGTTGGAAATCAGTAGCTAAAATTAGAATGACTCGATCAGATATTAAAGTAGTTACTATAGATGGAGATAGTCTACAAAGACCCTTAACTTTAATGTGTCTAGATCATAATTCTTCTCAAACTTTATTACCTACTATTAAAGATGAAGACATAAACTGGGAATATTTTTGCAAAAATAAAGATAATATTCTTTGTTTTGTATCAGATGAGAATGGATTAAACTAAGTAAAATGAAAAAATTAAAAATATACATTTTTTACACAAAAAATATTAAGCATTTTTTAGACTTATTAATAGAAAGTTCTATAGGAATAGAAAATACTGAATTTATACCCATATTACACGATAAAAAATATAATGATTGTGAAATGGGTAAAACTGATAGTAGTGGTTATTTAGAATTATGTCTACAAAATCATCTAACAAAATTAAAAATCATGAAGCAAAATAAAGATTGTAATATCATGTTTGTAGATGCTGATATTGTGTTTAATAATAAGCAAAATTTTACTAACACTATAAATAATTTACTTTTAACAAATGATTTTTTATTCCAATATGATTTTAATAGTGGTATGTCTAGTTCAATTAATTTAGGAATAATAGCTGTAAAATGCTCAGATAACGCTATAAAAATGTGGCAAACTCATTGTGATAGAATATCTAAAATCCCCCCACATAAAAGAAATACAGGATTCCCTCAAATCGAATTTAATGATTTAATAAAATCAAATAATATAAACCCTCAATACCAAATTTTACCAGAAAGGTTTGGATATGATCATCCTGATTCTTATTGTTACCATGCAATTAATAAATCAGCTAAAAAAGAGGCATTACAAACAGTATTAAATAAATGGAGAAGTTAAATGTTAATATTAGAAGACCTATCAATAGAAGAACTTGATACAAATGCTCATCATTGGGATATAAAATCACTATCTACAGATAATAACCAAACAGTTTTAATGTATGGGTTTAATGCTGCTATAAATAAAGATTTTCAATTACAATGTAAAGATTATACTCGAAAATTATATTTTAATAATTGGGCACCGTGTGAATTTTGTCATATAGATGTTATGGGGGGCTTAAACGCATTTGAATATGATTTATTCTTTGATGAAATATATAGTATATGTCCTTATACAGTTAAATGGTTAAATTCAATGTATGGTGTAGATAGATATAAGTATATATTTTATCCTTTTAATAAGAGGTATATTTCACCAAACAAAGTAAAATCATATGATGTTATATACCATGGTAATATCCATTGTCAAGAACATATAGATTGTTTAGAAGTTATAAGTAAATTTAACCATAGATATATAAGTCAACGAAATAACCAATACAGCAAATATATAACTGATCAAAATATACCTTATAGAGAAAAATTAAATAAAATTGCTCAAAGTAAAATCTCAGTATGTTATAACTTTTGCCCCATCCGACCACAAGATATAAATCCAATCCAATCATACCAATCATGGAATACAAATGAAGCATTTTCAGAAGTTGGTAAAAAGAATATATTTCCACAATTTAAAGGCGCTAGAATGCATGAAGCAGCTATATCTAAGACATTAAATTTAGTTTATCGAGATCGGTGGAACGTAGTAGAAGATTGGTATACACCCGACAAGGAATTTATATATTTTGATAATAAACAAGATTTAGAAAATAAAATACAAGATATATTAGGAAATTGGGATGATTATCAATATATTATAAATAATGCATATAATAGAGCAATGAAATACACAACAGATGAATTTATAAAGGAGATACAATGATAGAAAAACAAAAAATATTTTCATTAGGTGAAAATAAATTAACAACAGACTACGAAATTGTTTTAGATTTGGGAAATCATCCATGGTGTAATGATTTTTTAAAAAAAGAAGAATGTGGTAAAGAACTTAAATATCCATTACAATTAGTTTATTGTAATAAACCCGGCCTCCTGCAGTTAAGTTATTTTGTACCAAAAGAAACAATGTTTCATGATCATTGTTATTTATCAGGAGTTACGAATTCATTAATTAAACATTTTTACGATGTAGCAGATGAAAATATAAATCAATTTAATATACAACATAATGACTTAGTAGTTGATATTGGCGGAAATGATGGTAGTCAATTATTACAATACAAAAAATTAGGTATAGACAATGTATTGAATATAGAATGTTCTGATCGTGTATCAGATATATCAAAAAATGCTGGCATTAAAACTATTAATCAATATTTTAATAAACAATGTGTTAAACAACATATAGGTAAAAACGCAGTTAAGTTGTATAATGCATCTGGTGTATTTTTTCATTTAGAAGAATTACATAGTGTTATAGAAGGAATTGAATTTTCATTACAAGATGATGGGGTATTAATTGTACAATTTATGTATGCTGGTACCATGATAGAAAAGTTTAATTTTGATACTATCTATCATGAACATCTATGTTTTTATACAATGCAAAGTTTAAATAATCTAATAGGAAATTATAATCTAGAAATATTTGATGCATATTATTCAGAAATACATAGCGGATCCATTATAGCAAAAATATGTAAAAAAACAAGCAAATTAAATTTAAAAACAGATAGATGTTTAAAATTATTTGAAAAAGATAAAAAATATAATTTATCTGCATTTAAAGAATTTGCAAAAACTATAGAATCTAAAAAAGATAATTTAAGAAATTTATTAACTGATTTAAAGTCAAAAGGTAATACTATCTATGCATATGGAGCTCCTGCAAAAGGTAATACGCTATTAAACTATTTCAAAATTGATCATACGTTAGTTGATAAATCGGTAGAAATAAATGAATTAAAAATTGGTAAGTATTTACCAAAGTCTCATATTCCAATAACAAAAGAAGACCCAGCTGATTTACCAAATTATTATTTATTATTAGCTCATAATTTTGAAGAAGAGATTATAGAAAAAAATAAAGAAATTATTGATCAGGGAACTAAATTTATTGTTCCATTTCCAGAAATAAAAATTATAGGATGACCCCAATGAAAAAAGTTTTAGTTACCGGGGCGTCTGGATTCTTAGGTACGCATCTAGTTAAACGATTACAAGAAGCAAATATGCAGGTGTATATTTCTAATACAAAAACTGCAAATCTACTTGATTATAATAATTTAAAAATCTATGATGTAGAAAAATTTGATTATATTTTTCATTTAGCCGTAGTACAAAAAGCAGGAGATTGGTCTTTAACTCATACAGGAGATCAGTGGTATTATAATCAAATTATGAATACTAATATATTAAGATATTGGAAAGATAAACAACCTCAAGCAAAATTTATTAATATGGGTACTAGCTGTTCATATGCGCCTGGGATTCATATGAAAGAAGAAAATTATTTACTCGGAGAGCCTGAATCTAGCTTATATACATATGCAATGATTAAACGATTATTACAAATAGGGGTACAGTCATTTGGTGAACAATATGGATTAAAATGGCTATGTTTTATACCATCTACATTATATGGTAATGAATTTCATGAGCGGGATAATCATTTTATTTTTGATTTTATAAAAAATTGTTATCAAGCAAAATATAATAATAAACCATTTACAATATGGGGTGATGGTACAGTTAAACGAGAATTAATTCATGTTGATGATGCATGCAATGCAATGATAAATTTATTAGATCAAGAAAATGAAATATTTAACTTAGGATCCGGTCAGGATCATACAATTAATGAATTTGCTAAGTATGTGTGTAATTCATTTGACTATGATTATAATTTAGTTAATCGAGATTTAACAAAATATGTTGGAGTCAGGGAAAAATCATTAGATATTAAAAAAGTATCAAAGTATCATTCCAACACGTATATTAATATTCTGCCAGATCACGGCATTAAATTAGTATCAGATTGGTATATTAAAAAAAGAAATAAATAACATTGTAACTATAATATAGTTTACATATAATAAATAAAAGAGTATATGATACAAAATATAAAAGATTTATTAAAAAATAAATTAGACAAACATTCTAAATTTAACATTCCTGATAATATTAATTCAATAAAAATTGATGTCGGGCTGGCTGGAGAAGCACCAAATGCAGCCATATGGTTAGATGAGACGCCCGATCGATTTGTAATTGGTATAGAACCACTCCCATATCATTGGGGTATGATACAGAACTTAAAAACATCTAATAGTAAAAGAGAATATCCAAAAGACTTTAAATTTTTACAATTAGAAAATGGAATTATTGAACTTAATGGAAAAGAAATATCAAAAATCGGTGATAGGTTTTGTCCCATACAATGTGCAATTGACAATATAGGTAATACGTTAGAAATAGCAGAATTTCATGAAATGGATAGAACTGACGGAGCATCGGGCTCGTCTAGTTTATTGAAACCTAGTAATCATCACCCCCATTTTATTGAAAATATTATAAAAACTCCAGTTATCAGTTTAGAATCATTATTAGATCATATCGATTGGAATAGATTTCCATTTATAGAACATATCAAAACAGACTGCGAAGGAAAAGATTTTGACGTAGTAAAAAGTATTGGAAAATATTTACCTAATATTTTATACATTACAAGTGAAATGACTTCAAATACACATCATTGGCATAATTCATGCAATCCTAATAGTTTTAAATCTTATATGGAAGAAAATGGATTTCGTTGTATTCATAATGGAGTTGAATTATTATGTATCAATGATAAGTTAGAAGATGAATATCTTTCTGATATAACACATGGATTATATTTAAATTATAAAACATTGGGGCATTAATGGATAATATTTGTTTAATAATTAATACTAATACTTCTGTTGCAGATGTATGGCCAATGTTTTTTGGCGAATTAGAAACCCAATTTCCAAAAAACATAAAAAAATATATTTTTGTTAATAATACCGATTATGAATTTGGAGAAGATTATAATGTAATATTTTATGATAACAATAAACAATATCGAGATCAGCTAATAGAATGTTTTCCTAATATAAAAGAAAAATATTGTTTATATATACAAGAAGATTATATTTTATATGATAATGTACAATGGGATAAAATATGTAATATTATTAAATTAATGGAATTTGAAAAAAATATTGATTTTGTAAAATTAATGCGAGGTACCGATATCATAGAAAAAATTCCAAATACTATCTCACATGAATTGCCGTTACATTATATAATTGATTCAGAATGTTATTATACTCAAGGTGTTACATTATGGAATGTTGATAAGTTAAAATTAATTTTTAATAAAACACCAAATTCTCACATCGGCGGATCTGGCAATCATGTGCATTTTGAAGTTATTGCAAATATTGCATGTAAAAAATATTGTGGTGGGATACTGTATTATAATGACGAACCCAAACGTGGAATGCATCATTATGATTCTTCAATTGTACCATATATTGCATCTGCAATTGTAAAGGGAAAATGGAACATATCAGAATATCCAACGGAGTTACCTCCGCTATTACAAAAATATAATATTAATATAAACAAAAGAGGAAGTTGTTAAATGAAACGAAAATACTTACCAACATTAGCAGAATTAGTAGACAGATTATCTATAGTACAATTAAAAGAGGTATTCATTACCGAGCATAAAGATGAGTATGCTAAAGAAATAAACGAAATAACACATGATATAGATTTAATTCTTAAAGATAAAGATATCCAATTATCGGGAGAAGATGTTAGAGCTATAGTAGTATTATCCCAAATGAATTTACATATTTGGCATAATGAAACAAAATATAGAGCTGGAACTGGAGATGGTAATCTAGGATTAACTCACGGATTAAATGGAATTAGAAATATTGCTAAAAATAAAATTCAAGAAAATGAAGGCGGCAGAAAAGATTATAAAATCGATTGTATTGCTGCAGAATTTAAAGATTGGGAGATTAGTTGGACATGAAAAAAATATTAATTATAGGAGATAGTTGTATTGATAAATGGATATATGGTAAATGTGATAGACTTTCGCCAGACGGCCCTGTCCCAGTACTGGTACCTATTGAAGAAAAAGTTAATACAGGCATGGCCGGCAATGTTAATGAAAATGTATTGGATTTGATTAAAAAATTAAACTTAGATGTAACAGTAGATTTTATTACAAATGCAACTGGCATTGTTAAAACTAGATATATAGATAAAAAATCCAATCAATTAATTATACGAGTTGATACTGGCGATAGTGAAGTTAAACATTATAACATAACAAATCTTCCATCAGATATAGGATATGATGCCGTAATTATATCAGATTATAATAAAGGATTTCTTTCAAAATCTGATATACAATACATATGTAAAAAATATAATAATGTATTTATTGATACAAAAAAACAATTAGGTAGCTGGATCAATGATGTAGATTTTATAAAGATAAATCATATTGAATATAATAATTCAATTAATCTATTTAACGAATCTGATCTTAATGATAAGTTAATAGTAACATTAGGTCAAGACGGATGTAGATATATGAATACTATATATCCAGTAGATGCTGTCGAAGTAAAAGATATGGTTGGCGCAGGAGATACATTTATTTCGGCATTATGTGTTAATTATTTAGTAACTAGCAATATACATACTGCAATTAAATTTGCAAATGAATGTGCTACAACAGTTGTACAATTGAAAGGCGTTAACACAATTAAATAAAATAGAAAATAAAATGAAAAAAGTTTTAATAACAGGAGGAGCTGGATATTTAGGTTCAGTATTAACAGAAGTATTATTAAACAATGGATACATTGTAACAGTATTAGACAATCTAATTTACAAACAGACATCAGTCGCGCCATTTAGTTATAATAAAAATTTTAAATTTATATTAGGTGATGTCCGAGATATTGCAATTTTAAAACCATTAGTAGATAGTAATGATATTATAATTCCATTAGCTGCAATTGTAGGTATGCCGGCTTGTAATGCACAACCACAAGCTACTATAGATATTAATTATAAGCAAATACAAAATATTGTAGATTGGTCTAGTAAAATGCAAAAAATTATGATCCCAAATACAAATAGTCAATATGGATCGTCAGATAAAATAATTACAGAAGATTCGCCATTTAAACCATTATCGCTATATGCAGAAACAAAGTGTGATGCAGAAAACGCAGTGTTAGAGTCAGGTAATGGAATTGCCATGCGATTGGCAACTGTATTTGGTATGTCTTATAGAATGAGAATGGATTTGTTAGTTAACGACTTTGTTTATAAATCTGTTACAGATGGATATTTAGTATTATTTGAATCCCACTATATGCGTAACTATATACACGTAAGAGATATAGCTAATACATTTTTATTTATGATTGAAAATTATGAAGATTGTAATAACAATGCATTTAACGTAGGTTTAACAGAGGCAAATTGTTCTAAAAAAGAACTTGCTGAGAGGATTAAAAATTACATTCCAAATTTAACAATTGTAGAAAATAATTTTAAAGAAGACTTTGATCAAAGAAACTATATAGTTTCAAATGACAAATTAGAAGCAAAAGGATGGAAGCCAGAATTTACTTTAAATCGAGGGATTGAAGAATTAATTCAAGGGTATCAATTAATCAACAAATTTAAAAATAAAGATTTTACTAATTTATAATTGGAAATAATTTAATTATTTTATATAATATAATATGAAAATAGCATTTATAACAGAGATGGGTGATATGACCAAGATACCATCTACCCACGATAATATGCGTACCGAATATGCTTGGATGCATGCACTAGACGCAGATCATTATTCAATTCAAAACATACACAATGTTACTGGATATGATCATATATTCATGATATTTCCAAAAGGTAAATTAAATTTAAGTGCCGAAGGTACTACTATTAGTAACCAATATAATCCAGTTAGTAAATATTTAGAACAGCCGATCGTTTCAATATTAAAACAATCAAATAAATTTGTTTATTATATACAAGAAGGGCCGTCATGGTGGTTCAATGATTATGAGATGCGCGATCAAGTTGGATTTTATAACATGTTGAATGACGTCGATGCCATATATGCACACAATGATCATGATGCAAAATTTTATAAAGGATTATTACCAGATTCGATAGTTAATACGATTCCCACATTAATGATTGAAGACCTTATACGAGACATAGATAATGTTAAATCAGACAAGGTATTAATTGGTGGTAATTTTGCAAGATGGTATGGTGGATTTCAAAGCTATATGGTTGCCAACGAATTCGGATATCCAATTTGGGCACAAGAAAGCCATGCACGGAGGCCGGGTGAAGAAGGGATGCCAAATATAAATCATCTACCTAGACTGTCGTGGTTAGAATGGATGAAACAAGTATCTACATTTAAATATGCAGTTCATTTAATGCCAACGGTAGCGGCAGGGACATTTAGTTTGAATTGTGCATACTTTGGAATTCCATGTATAGGCAACAAGCATGTAGATACACAAAGACTGTGTCATCCAGATTTGTGTGTTGATGTAGAAGACATTGATTCAGCTAGAAAGTTAGCACAAAGGCTAAGCAATGATTACGATTTTTACACAGATTGTGTAATCAAAGCAAAAAGAAATTATAGAAAACATTATGATCTAGATTTATGGAAAACAAAAATACACACCACACTGTTATAGTACCTAGTTATAACACATTAGACCACCTTAAAAATACCTATAGGAGCCTTAAAGAACACGCTCCTGATGTAGATATAATTATAATCGACGATGCATCAGAAGATGATACAGCTAAATGGTTACAATCTTTAAAAGATACCCATTTAACAACAATACTATCAGATACTAGACGTGGACATACATATTGGTATGACGAAGGAATGCGTAGATCAAAAACAGATATAGTTTCAATATTACATTCTGATATGATCATTGGGCCTAACTATTTTGAGAATATGCTTAAACATTTACATCCAGGTAAAGTAGTGTGTGCTACCAGAATTGAACCACCAATCCATCCCGCAGGAAAAGAAAAACTAGTAATGGATTTTGGTGATGAAGCAAACAATATTAAGTGGGAAGAATTTAATACTTTTGTATTATCTGAATCTGCTACTAACAACAATAAAACTACTAAAGGTATTTTTGCTCCATGGATGTTATATAAACAAGATCATTTATCTATAGGCGGACACGATCAAAGATTTACTCCATATGGATATGAAGATTCTGATATATTCAATCGTTGGATATTATCTGGGTATGAAATGATTCAAAGTAGAGATGCATTATGTTATCATTTAACTTGCCGAGGGCATCGATGGAATAAAGGAGTTGGAATTGAAAATTCTGATTATAGAGAAACAATGGCTCGATGCGCCAGGGACTTTATCAGAAAATGGGGCGATTGGATTAATAATGATGAATATCAATATCCCATTATTAATCCAAAATACAATGTAGGTATTCGTGTTGAAAATTGCAATCTACAATTACTTGAAGCTTTGGAACCATGGTGTGATAGAATTTATGTCGATGAACAATTTAAAGTAATAGGGCGTTCTCAGGATTATATAGAAATGGAACAACAGAAAACTAGTTTTGATTTAAGTAAAAGAATACATACTCTCACAGGCAACGACAGAAACGACTACGATGATGTTTTAGTTGAAATAGATGGTACAACATTTGGAAATGAAGAATTTAGACATATTCAAAACTTATCAGCTATTATACAAGATAGTGGTAACATAGGCATATTTAAGTTAGATAATTTAAATATCACAGTTAATAATTTAGAAACATATGAAAAAGATTTAATAATATGCAAAAAGTAGTAGTAACAGGCGGAGCTGGATTTATTGGTTCAAATTTGGTAGATAAATTAATAGATAGTGGCGTCGACGTAATAGTAATTGACGATTTATCTACAGGTAATAAAGATAATATTAATCCAAAGGCAACATTTTATAAAATGTCATTGCTAGATATAGATGAAAATTTATTTAAAGAAAAAAATATTGATGTAGTTTTTCATTTAGCAGCACTAGCTCGTGTACAGCCGTCTATAGAAGATCCAATTTCTTTTAATAAAATTAATGTAGACGGTACTCTTAAATTATTATTTGCGTGTCATAAAGCAAATGTTAAACGAGTTGTATATAGTGCTAGTAGTGCATGTTATGGTGATGCAACAATATTTCCAACACCAGAAACTCATTCTACTAATCCACTATCCCCATATGGATTACAAAAATATATTGGCGAGCAATATTGTAAAATGTTTTCAGAAGTATATGGATTAGATACAGTATCTTTAAGATATTTTAATATATATGGGGAAAGAATGACATTAGAAGGTGCATATTGTTTAGTTATGGGCGTATTTGCAAAACGATTGTTAGATGGCAAATCATTACCAATTACAAACGATGGCGAACAACGAAGAGACTTT
>TARA_R110000851_G_scaffold136804_3_pt1 | contig 16903 bp, 17 predicted proteins | sample TARA_R110000851 | Tara Oceans TARA_R110000851 (sample SAMEA4397627) | marine metagenome | biome: Polar Biome; feature: [DCM] deep chlorophyll maximum layer (ENVO:01000326); material: water (ENVO:00002006), including particulate matter (ENVO:01000060) such as... | depth 17 m
CAGTGTAAGGTATTCCTCCTACACGGCGACATGACAGACGAAGAAATGCACGCCCTTTATCGCAACCCCCAAATCCATGCATTTGTCTCTCTCCCCCATGGTGAAGGTTTCGGGCTTCCTCTCTTTGAGGCTGCTTATTCAGGACTCCCTGTGGTCACCGTAGGCTGGTCTGGGCAGCTTGATTTTCTTGTAGATGCTGAGGGTCAAGAGCAATTTTATAATGTAGCCTTCGACCTACAGCCAGTCCAAAAAGAGGTTGTTTGGGATGGGGTTATTACCAAAGACTCAATGTGGGCGTATGCTCGCGAAGGTTCTGCGAAGCAACAGATGAGGGCTTGCTATGAGCATCTGGTTGATGAAGAGCTTTCTGGAATAGAGGCTATCACGAATGAGAATAGGGCTAAGAATCTTTACGAGCGCTTCTCTCAAGAGAAAATGTATAAACAGTTTGTTGATACTTTTTATCAAGAAGAAAAGTTTGATATTGAAGAGTGGCTTACTGAATTGGGAGACATAGAGACACAGTGAGGATAAATTTTATTGCCGATTATTTTCTAAATGATGTCATGGGCGGCGGGGAACTCAATAATCATGAGGTGATAAACATATTAAAAGAAAACAGACATGAAGTGGGACAGTTACATAGTCACCTTGTTAATCCAAAATGGATCGAAGGGAGAGAAAATTTTATTATTGCCAATTTTGCTAATTTATCTAAATTATGTAAAAATAAGCTTTTAAATAAAAAATATGTAATCTATGAACATGATCATAAATACATTGAAAACAGGAACCCTGGGGTATACAAAGATTTTTTAGCTCCTAGAGACAAGATCGTTAATTTAGAATTTTATAAAAATGCAAAAGCTGTGTTGTGCCAATCTAACCTACATTTAGAAATTATTAAAAAAAATACTGGATTAGGCAATCTAGTGAATTTGGGAGGAAACTTGTGGAGCCAAGAAACATTGTTTTACATGAAAAAAATCTCTTCTTTACCTAAAAATAATAAACACTGTATTCTAGATTCCCCTATTCCTCACAAAAATACCCACACGGCGATTAAATATTGCAGAGTAAAAAAATACGATTATATTTTAATCTCGGATTCAAACTACTATAACTTTTTAAAAAAGATGGGACTAAATCAAACTTTTGTGTTTTTTCCACAAACCCCCGAAACTCTTTCTAGAGTTACAGTGGAAGCGAGAATGATGAATATGAAAACAATTACAAATAAAAAAGTGGGTGCTTTGAGTGAGCCATGGTTTTCGCTCAAGGGAGAGTCGTTGATAGAAATAATGTTTGAAAAAAGACAGGAAATTGGAAATAAAATAATAGGAATTTTAAATGAATAATCGTTTTATAGTTGTTACTCCATTTTATAATGTAGAGAAGTGGATCAATCTTTGTGTAAAAAGTGTAAAAAAGCAAAATTATAATAATTGTGTCCACTATCTTATAGACGATCTATCAACTGACGACACGGCAGATAAAATAGACGCACTAATAAATGATGATGACAATACTTTCTTGATAAAAAACAAAGTTAAAAAGTATGCATTAAAAAACATACATGATACATTGGAATCTATTGAAATAAATGATGATGACATTGTGGTTATTTTAGATGGAGATGATTGGCTTGCCAGTGCTGATGTCCTTGAGAGGATTAACAAAGAATATCAAGAAACAAACTGTTTGATGACCTATGGCTCTTATGTTGAATACCCATCTTTAAAAAGAGGTAAGTTTGCTAGAAAAATACCTAGTCAAATAATAAAAGAGCGTTCTTATAGAAGCCATCAATGGATGTCTTCGCACTTAAGAACATTTCGTTACAAATTATGGAAAAAAATAGATAAAAACGATTTTATAAACAAAGAAACAGGAAAGTTTATAAAGGCAGCTTGGGATTTAGCTTTTGTCTTTCCAATGTTAGAGATGGCAGGAAATCGAGCAAATTATATAGAAGATATTTTATATATGTACAATCGTGGCAATCCTTTGAACGAAGACAAAGTAGACCATTCTCTACAACTTTCAGAAGAAGCCCAGGTAAGAAAAAGAAAACCATATCAACCAATAGGAGATTTGTGATGAGAATTCTTGGATTAATGTCAAGCCATGATTGTTCTTTTGCAATTTTACAAGATGGTAATCCTGTATTTCACGCAGAATTAGAAAGATACATTAGACAAAAGGAGCCGGAAGGAGATCCTTTTGCATTTTTTCAAGACGTTTGCGGAACAGAGGCATGGAAACAATTTGATGCTATAACTGTTTGTCATGGCTTTATAGAACACATGAAAAGCAAATTTCCAGATGGGCTAAACAAACTAATGGAAATTGTCAATAGTAATAGCATACCGCTTTATTCTGTTGGGCATCACCAAAGTCATGCTGCTAATGCTTTTTATTCTAGTAATTTCGATCAAGCTTTGGTCGTCACTCTCGATGGCGGTGGCTTAGATTTGGCAGCCAATAATTCGTTTATCCCCACATCTTGTACTATATGGGAGGGCAACGGCTCAAGGTTAGAAAATATCTCAATTATTCATAGTGATTTTTTAAACATAGGCTTTGCGTGGCAAAGGGTCACACGTCTTGTTTTTGAACTCTCTGCTGGCTATCCAAAGGGTAACCAAGCAGGCACAGTCATGGCTATGGCTTGTATGGGTGATCCAAATAAGTATTTAGATTATTTTGAAAAATTTAATTTTACCAATAGTTCCTTTCATTTTGATGCTCCCGATAGTGAACAATACTTTGATTTTGTAAAGATGAGAGAGATTGCTTCAAGATCGGAGCAAGATGCCTTTGATGTTGCCGCCGCGCTCCAGAAGGCAACAGAAAATAAAGTAAAGCAAATCTTCGACCACCTTATACAACAAACGGATAAAAAATATCTTTGTTTGTCGGGCGGCGTTGTTTTAAATTCAGTTATGACAGGAAAATTGTATGAATGGTATGGTGACAAATTTGAAGAGATTTATGTATGCCCTGTTTCATACGACGCAGGCTTATCAATAGGATCGGCACAGTATGTTTGGCACCATGTCGAAGATAACCCCAGAATTACATGGAAGAACAGTGCAACCCCTTTTCTTGGAGAAATATATGAAGAATCAGACATACAGGCAGTCCTAAAAGATAAAAACTTGAAAACAAGAAAAGCCAGCATACAAGACATAATAGATTTATTAGATAAACAAAACATTATCTCAGTCTTCTCAGGACCATCAGAATCAGGTCGCCGAGCCTTGGGAAATAGAAGCATTCTTGCCGATCCTAGACAGCTTAAAATGAAAGATATAATTAATGAGAAAGTGAAACACCGACAATGGTATCGTCCCTTTGCGCCCTCAATCTTGAGGGAGAAGGTTCACGAATGGTTTGAGATAGATATTGATAGCCCTTATATGTCTTTTGTAATTAATTTTAAAGATGAAGTGAAAGATAGGGTACCTGCTGTGGTGCATCTTGATGGCACTGCTAGATTACAAACAGTTACAAAAGAAGATAATGGGTGGTATTACGAGCTTATAAAAAAATGGGATGAAAAAACTGGAGTACCAATTATACTAAATACTAGTTTCAACGATCGTGAGCCGATTGTTGAGACTCCAGAGCACGCTATTGCTTGCTTTACTGGTACAAATATAGATTATTTATATTTTGTTGAAGCAGAGCTTCTGGTTTCAAAATAGGAAGATAAGATGATATCATGTGAAATGGCTGGAAGGCTTGGTAATCAAATGTTTATCGCCGCCACTGCACATTCATTGGCAATAGATAATGATGACCGCGTTTTATATCCCTATTCAATAGAGGGTATGTGCCCAACACCTAAAGAAACCGCTGTACATCGTCAGACTATCTTTAGAAATCTAGATTATACAAATAATTTATCATTTTTAAAATTTGTTCATTCCGAACATCCAGACATGAAGTTTCAAGAAATTGAATATAAAGAGAACCTCCTGCTTAGAGGTTATTTTCAGTCAGAGAGATATTTTAAACACAATAGGGAGCAGATACTAAAACTATTCTCTCCTCAAAGACAAATTATAGAGTTTATGAATAAAAAATACAAAAATCTTATTGATAGCGAGGAGTGTGTATCTATTCATGTTAGACGCGGAGACTATCTAAAATTGAGCGATTTTCACAATGTATTGGGAAAGAAATATTACCATAAAGCAATGAAAGAATATGATGGCGCCAAGTTTATTTTTTTTAGTGATGACATAGATTGGTGTCGAGAGACATTTAAAGATACTAAATTTGTTTTTATAGAAAAACAGCCAGATGTGATGGATCTATTTTTGATGTCAAAAATAACTCATAATATCATAGCCAATTCTTCTTTCTCTTGGTGGGCAGCATGGCTAAACGAGAATGAAAAACAAACAGTCATTTGCCCTGGTAAGTGGTTTGGTCCAAAGAATTCGCACTTAGTAACAAAAGATTTAACACCTTCTGCCTGGAATGTTATAATATAATCATTAAATGGAGATTTTATGAATGTTGACCAATTTATAGACAATATAAAAAAAGACGAGCAGGGACATGTTGTTTTAAACTTGATCGACAATACAATTTTACATACCAGTTATTTGGCGTCTGCGCTACGTTGTAGCGCCCCAAATTTTGAAAGAGATCCAGACAATGTTCGTTATGTAAACGGAATGAAAAACTGGGATGGTATAACAGTCTTTACGGATAAAACATTTCATCTAGCTCCACAAGTGAATAGTCCTGTTAAAATTGCTTGGGTAGTGGAACCCTATGATTTGTTGCCTCAAATTTATGATTTGGTTGCAGAATTTGAGGAACACTATGATTTTATTTTTACATATGAAAAAACTTTGTTAGACCGAGATTCAGAGAAATATAAGTTCTTTCCTTGCGATACGTCTGGTATTGAAATAGAAAGTCATGAATTGCATAAAAAGACAAAACTTGTTTCCATGATTTACTCTGAAAAAACTTGGTTATTTGGACATAGATTACGGCATATAATAGCCAAATCATTAATCCCAGAGATGGGCTACAAAGAGGTTGACTTTTTTGGTAGAGGAACTGACACCCCAATCGTTCTAAAATCTGAAGGTACAAATCCCTATATGTTTCAGATAACTACCGAGAATGCTAAAAGAGTAAATTATTTTACTGATAAAATATACGATTGTTTTGTTGCGGGCACCGTTCCCATTTATTGGGGTGCTCCAAACATTGATGAATTTTTTGATATGAGAGGAATTTTATCTTTTAATCATCCAAGTGAATTAAAGAACATTTTACTAGATTTAAATCCCAAAAAATATGAAATGATGTACGAAGGTGTTGTGGAAAACTTTAAAAGAGTTAAACACTATCTTAGACCAGATGACTTTCTTTATGAATCTATTATAAAACACCTGAAAGGCAGGGGCTCAATAAATGGAAAATTATGATCCACTCAAAGAATACGCTTTAGATAAATTAAAGTCTGATGGACTGATTGAGGATGCATGGGATGCTGTTGATTTGTTTGAGCGGTCTATAGCGGAATACGCTGGCAGTAAGTTCGCAGTCGCAGTAGATAATTGTACTGATGCTATCTTTCTTTGTTTAAAATATTTAAAGTGTGATCAGCAGGAAAAAGCCATAGTTATTCCCGAAAAGACTTATTGCTCTATACCAATGACAATACATAATGCAGGATGTAAATATAGGTTTGAAAACATAGAATGGTCAGGGCTTTATCAACTAAAGCCTTATCCTATTTATGATTCTGCTCTTAGATTCTCAAAAGGAATGTATATTAAAGACTCTTTTCAGTGTCTATCGTTTCATAGAAAAAAAATATTAAAACTAACTAAAGGCGGCATAATCCTGACTGATAATCAAGTCGCGGCGGAATGGTTTAAGACCATGAGATGCAAGGGGCGACACCCACATAAGAAGATTTTTTATGTAGATGAGAAAATCGATATGATGGGGTGGAACATGTATCTCCACCCAGAAGATGCAGCAAAGGCTTATTTAATTTTTAAACAATTACCCACAAATAATGAGGATCACGGTGGCAGCAAATCTTATGACAATCTTACAAAACACAAAATCTTTCTTAAAGAAGAAGTTTAAGAAAAATAAAAATGTTTATTTGTTTGAAATAAATGATATTCTAGCAAATCAGGCAAAATTGCCATACAGCGTGGGATTGATCTGGTCCCACTGTTCAACAGTAGAAGCTGTAAACAATGGTTACAATTTGGCAGACATAATCTGGTGGCGCCAGCCCACAGAAGATATTTTAAAAAATATGAAAAACCCATCTGTAGTGGGGTTTAGCTGCTTTGTCTGGAATTGGAATAACAATGTTGAAATAGCAAGAAAAATCAAAGCCCGCTGGCCAAATTGTCTAATCGTTTTTGGGGGCTGGCAGGTACCAATGTCAGACAGAGTTCAGGGCTTTTTTCAAAAATACCCATTTGTGGACATCGCTGTCCATGGTGAAGGGGAGATAACTTTTGCGGAAATACTTGAAGAAAACTTAAAAAATTCACCTGTTTGGGAAAACATCAAGGGATGCTCTGTTCCCTATCGTATGATAACCAACAAGCAATCTAAAAATAGAATTATTGAGAATGGACTAAAAGTAAAGGAGGAGTTTGAGAATTTAAATTATCATCCCCAAGATACATATACCACTCTCCCCCGCCCAAGAATCCCAGACCTAGCATCAATGCCAAGCCCTTATTTGGATGGATTGTTTGATAAGCTTGTTCGTGATTGTGAACACAATCTAGAGGCGACATTTGAGACTACTCGCGGCTGTCCCTATTCTTGTACATATTGTGAGATAGGTACCAAATATTATCAAAAAATCAAAACACACAAATTGAATAAAATTTATGCTGAAATTGATTGGATGGCAGAAAATAAAGTAGTCTTTGTTTATAACGCAGACTCTAATTTTGGAATGCTTAAAGATCACTTGGCTATAACAAAGTATTTGGTACATAATAAAAAAACAAAAGGATACCCACAGAAACATCGCTGTGATTGGTCCAAAAATCAAGCTGACAAGGTCATAGAGTTAGCAAAAATATTCTATGAAGCAGAGATGGATAAGGGAATCACTATAGCTCTCCAGTCTATGAACCCACAAGTTCTGAAAGCAGTAAAAAGAAAAAATGTAGATGGTGGGAAATTAAAAGAATTTATTGCAATGTATGAGGGCAGCGGTCTCCCATCTTATGTAGAACTAATTCTGGGACTTCCAGAGGAAACAAGGCAGTCCTTTATTGATGGAATTTGCGAAGTTATAGAACTAGGTCAGCACAATTATATTGGAATCTACCCCCTTACAGCTTTACCAAACACCCCTTTTGGAAACCCAGAGTATATAGAAAAATATAATTTAGAAATAGTTGAGACATTTCCAGCTTTTAGTCATGTTGACATTAGTGAAATAAATGACTTTGAAAGAGAACATATGGTTGTATCCTCTCGTACAATGTCTAAAGAGGAATACAAAGATTGCACAGTTTTTCGATGGATGTTCATGTTTGGTCACTATTTGGGAACAGTCCAATTTGTTTCTAGATTTTTGAATAATGCTTATGATATTAGATTTAGAGATTTCTACATGAATCTGATGATCTACATGCAGGAAAAAAATGGACATGGATTTTTGGGTGAACAATATGCAAAAACAGAACAAGCACTCTCAGATGTTTTAATAGCAAAGTCCCCATGGGGCAGGGTAGTTCCTGAGATTAGAGAAAACTTTGCTTGGGATTTTGAAGAAGCTACAGTTTTAGAAGTAATGAAAAACAAAGATATCTTTTATTCTGAAATTAAAGAATTCGTAATTTCAAATTATGACATCCCAGAAGACGTTTTGGACCAGCTTTTACGATACCAACGCTCTGCAATTTTAAATCCAGATCTGAGTTATCCTAGAAATGAGAAGTTTCATTATAACATACATGATGTCATACATAACAATGCCGCTCTCAAACAACAAGTACAGATATTGCGCTTTGATGGTAAGAACTACAACGGAGATTTTTATGAGTATGGAAAAGAAACTTTGTGGTGGGGACGTAGAGTAGCTGCCTATAAAAATAAGATAAAAGAGGTTTTATAGAATGCCGCACCAATGGAATTGGGAAACAGCGCATCTGACCCCCGGCGCCGGCATAGTTTTATTAAGAAAATTTGATAACAATTGGAAAGTTTTGGGATTATGGAAAGATAATGGATATGATATAACAAAAGGACATGTTGAGGAGGGTGATGGATACTTGGAGACTGCCATTAGAGAAACATTTGAGGAGGCTGACATAGATGAACTAAGTTTTGATTTTGGCTTTATTTACCACACTGAGGATTATTTAAGAATTTACGTTGCCACCACCACACAAGATGCAAAAATCAAACTGAATCACAATGGTGTTGCTGAGCATGATAGGCATTCTTGGCTAACTTTAGAAGAAATGGAAACACAGGTATACAATTATCTTAAACCTGCTATAATGTGGGTAAGAAAAGAAGTGTTAAAAAATGAAAAAACAGATCTGTGACGTTGTTGATAGGCACAAGAGCACTCCAGCCGTGATAGCGCTGCATGGCCCATCTCTAAATTTAACTAAAAAAGAAATTATCCAAACTCAAAAAGAAAATAAAATTGTAAGATTTTCTGTCAATGATTGGTATGATTATTTTGACACACCTCCTGATTATTGGATCTTGTCAACCTCTGAGCCTAAGTTTTTGATTAAAAATTTATTACCAATGTTAGAAAATCTGGAAGTACCTGTGTTTTTTTCTGATGATGGTGATTTCACCTCTAAGGAATTGATAAACAATTCCTTAGAATCGGAATGGCTCTGTTATGATCAGCGGCATTGGGAGTTTAAAAATTGTTTACAGATTTTAAAAACATTTAAAGAGCACCACACAACACATAAAAACTTTAGTTTTAAAAAGTATGGCAATAACGAAATTATGTGGCACCCACCCCGGTGCCTTTCTATGTCTGGACACTCCTTAGACGGTCGTTGTTGTCAACAAAACAGCCCCCCTCGCGTAACAATTCAAGAAGAATTACAAAACATCTCTGGTTGTAATAGGCACTATAGCACTGGAGACACTGTTGCCCTACATGCCATAGCTTTTGCTATAATCATGGGATGTAATCCAATTTATGTTACAGGCTTGGATTTAGATTATAGCGATGGCTACGCAGATGATAACAAAAATGATTGGCAACAGAAGGCTTCAGGTCCCAATGCGTGGATGCCTGTGAGGCAGAATTTAGAAAACGATTTAAATATATTAAACGAAAGTGCCGAAAATAGAGGGATAAAAATTATCAATCTAAATCCAAATGCATGGTATGAATCTTTTGAAATTTCTGATTTTGTTGTATAAAGGGGAAGGCTTAAGTGAATTTAGATTATAGAAAAGGCTGTATTTTAATACTAGCCCGTGGCGGAAGCAAGGGTATAGTTAATAAAAACATGGTGTATGTTTTGGGGAGACCACTTATTTATTATGTCCTAAAAGAATCTATTAAATTTGAAAAGCTAGATGTTTTTGTATCTTCGGATGACAATAATATATTAAATTATTCAAAATCGCTAGGTGCAAAAACGATTCATAGACCTACAGAGATTTCAGGTGATCTATCCCCTGATCTAGATGGTTTTAAACACTTTTTTAATCATTTTGTAGAATATGATTATGCAATACATCTTAGGGCGACCTTTCCTTTGATTACTAGTAAGATAATTGAAGAAGCAAATTCTATATTTCTAGATAATTATCTTAATTTCGACTCTCTCAGGTCTATGATCCCATCTAGACAAAATCCTTACAAAATGTGGCACGTTAGCGATGATGGTAGCGCCAAATCGGTAATAGATGGCAATATTTTTCATAGTATGCCAAGGCAGTTAATAAAAAAATCTTACATACAAAATGCTTGTATTGATATCACAAAGAGAAAAAATGTGATAGAATTAGATAACATGATAGGAAACAGATGCTATCCATTTATTATGGATAAACAACATCATATAGACATAGACAACAAAGAAGACTTAAAGGAGGCTACAAATGCTATACGTTTTCGAGATGGCAAATAATCACCAAGGAAGCTTGGAGCATGGTTTAAAGATTATAGATGAGTTTGCTTCTCTTGCCAAGAAGAATGGATTAAATGCAGCAATAAAATTTCAGTTCAGACAGTTGGATACTTTTATACATAATGATTTTAAAAATTCTAATTTAAAATATGTAAAAAGATTCAATAGCACCAGACTTTCATTTGATGATTTTAGAGTATTAGCTAAGTCAGCAAAAAGCAAATCTCTTCTAACCATGGCTACACCTTTTGATAATGAATCATTATCGTGGATAGAAGAGCTTGACATCGATATAGTGAAGGTTGCAAGCTGCTCTTGTGACGACTGGCCATTATTGAGAGATTTAAGCACAATAGATAGAAGGATTATAATCTCAACCGCCGGGGCTGATTTCTCTTCTCTTGATAAAGTCTATAAATTATTCAAAAGTGCTAGTAGGGATTTTTCCTTTATGCATTGTATAGGAGAATATCCAACACCTGTGGGAAACTCTAATCTAAAAAGAATCAAAGAGATGCTAAAAAGATTTAAGGACATTGATGTTGGTATTTCGACTCACGAAAGTCCAGAACAGAAATCAGTTGTTCCGTATGCTATAGCCATGGGGTGTAAGATAATCGAAAAGCACGTCGGCGTAGAGACAGAAGTGGTATCATTAAACAAATACTCTTGCACAACGGAAGACATCCAAAAAGTTGTTGATGAAGTTAACTTTGTTCAAAAAGTAATGAATGGCGAATCAGCCATTGAGAGAAAAACATTAAGAAATCTCAAAAGAGGGGTTTATTTGAAAAAAGATGTATTAGAGAATCATACAATAACAGAGAACGACCTGTATTATGCAATGCCTCTCCAGCCAGGACAGGCTTCAACCGCAGAGATAGATCAGGTCCTCGGTAGTAGGATTGAAAAGATTATAAAGAGAGACCGCCCCGTAATGTTATCTGATTGTTTAACAGGTGAGCAGATAACCATAATGAATAGTATCAAGGAAAGAACAATGGGCGCCCTATCACAATCTAAGATTTATGTTCAAAAAGATACAGAATTGGAAATCTCAGCACACTATGGTTTGGAAAACTTTTGTCACACTGGTTGTGTAATCATTAACAAAATTAATAGAGAATATTGCAAAAAACTTTTGGTGATGCAGCCCAAACAATCACACCCAGTTCACCATCATGTAAAGAAAGAAGAGACTTTTGAGCTATTGAGTGGAGACTGCACTCTTATGCTAAATAACAAAATCATAGAACTCAAGCTTGGAAAGCCAATTTTGATTCCGCGAGGAGTTGACCACTCCTTTAGCTCTTCTAGTGGCTGTATTATAGAAGAGGTTTCCACCACTCACTATAAAGGAGACTCCGTTTACAAGGATCCAAAAATATTTAAATTGAGACTTCAAGACAGAAAGTTTTTTATTTAATACTATGAATGGTGAAGAGTTAAAGACTTATATGGTTGACATCGATGGTACAATCTGCTCATACACTAATGGTGATTACGCCGACGCTCAGCCCCATAAAGATAGAATTCAGAAGATTAACGAACTTTATGATCAGGGACATACAATAATCTATTGGACCGCCAGAGGCTCAGTCACAGGTATAGATTGGACTGAAATAACATATAAACAAATGGATACTTGGGGTGTAAAATATACAAAATTGAAGCTTGGAAAACCACATTATGATTTATTTATTTGTGATAAGGCAATAAACTCAGAACTTTATTTTAGAACAAAGGAGAAAAAATGATTAAGCTGGCAGATAACACAATTCAAAAACAAGATGTAGATACGTTAATTAAGTGGCTATCTAATACTGATCACTATACTAAGGGAAAAGAAACTATAAAGTTTGAACAACAGTGGTCACAATGGTTAGGTTGTAAATATTCTGTTTTTGTAAATTCAGGTTCTTCAGCTAATTTATTAGTAGTTGCTTCGCTTTTGTATTCCGGTCGCCTAAGAAATAATAAGATTATTGTACCTGCTGTAAGTTGGGTTACCACAGTCTCTCCAGCAATTATGCTAGGAATGGAGCCTGTATTATGTGACTGTGATGAAAATAACTTAGGCTTATCTGTTGAGGATTTTGAAACTTTGTGTAGAGAGCACCGCCCCGCGGCAGCCATGCTTGTTCATGTGCTGGGTCATGCTAACCATATGGATAAGATTATGGACATTTGTGCCAAATACGATGTAATTTTGATTGAAGATACATGCGAGGCACACGGCAGTATGCATCAGCAAAAAAAGCTAGGCACTTTTGGAATAGCTAGCACTTTTTCCTATTATTACGGTCATCAAATGGCGACAGTAGAAGGCGGGATGGTGTGTACAGATGATTATGAGTTATACAATACTATGTTGTCTATTCGATCTCATGGTTGGTTACGAGACAATGATGAAGAGTATAAAACAAGGCAATTAGAAAAATATAACATGCACGATGCTTTCAACATGCAGTATTTTTTTGTCTTGCCTGGACTTAACATCAGGAATACGGACATTAATGCCATCATTGGTATAAGCCAGCTTAATTCAATTGATGATAACGTTTCAAATCGAGATCGTAACTATAGACAATATTGTTCTTTATTGGATGGCAATGTATGGATTCAAAAAAGTGAAACTAGTGTTGTTTCATCTTTAGCCTTTGGAATAGTTGATAAAAATAAAAAATTAATAACAAGTGAATTGATAAAAAATGGAGTTGAATGTCGTCCTTTGATTTGTGGTTCTATACAGGAACAGCCGTTTTGGTTTGAAAGGTATGCGAAAAGACACCTCCCTAACGCTGAGATAATACATAAATTCGGATTTTATATACCATGTCACCAAGACCTCACCCCCGAACAAATCGATTTTGTCTCTAATATCATTATAGAAAATAGTACAGGATTATAGTAGCATGATAGACTTCGATCATGAGATTGTTTGTTTTGATAAATCTAAGTTTAATTTTAGAACATTTTTAGAAAATTTGTTTGATTGTAGTAGTTTGGAGAACATTCATAGTACGCACCCGCACTTAATGCCAAATCACAATGTACTATCAAAGCCTTGGCCATATAGCGAAAATTCATCTAATTTTCACTCAATTTTTTATAAAAAACTCAATGAACCATGGATGGAAATAATAAACCTATATAATAAATTTATATCCCAAGAAGCCTCGGTCTTAATTGGTGAAGATTTTTTGTATCAAAAGTTTCCAACATTTAGGGTGCATTTACCAAACATGAAAGCAGTGACAAAATGGCATTATGATGCCGACAAAGATCATGCCCACCCCCTTGGAGAAATAAACTTTATTTTACCAATTACTGATATGTGCGACACTGGTACGGTATGGTGTGAAACCCTCCCTAATCGACATGATTACAAGCCAATTGAGGCAAGAGAAGGGCAGCTTATAAAATTTAATGGCAATCGACGTTATCATGGCAACAAGTCCAATACGACAGGGTATACTAGATTTAGTTTTGATTTTAGGATATTACCAATCACACACACACCCGCCCAAGGCTTGTTCCCAGATAGCTTTGGAACATCAGCAACAAAAAGTAAAAAATGGATTGAAGGAGAGTATTATGAAAAATTTACTAAGGAGTGTTAGAAGTGTATAAAAAGGTTTTTGTTACTGGAGGATCTGGTTTTGTGGGTAGGAATTTGAAAAAATACAAACCCTCTTGGCACTACATGTCGTCAGTAGATTGTGATTTAACGGATTACAGAAAGGTTGAAAAATACTTTTCGACACATCATCCAGATGCCATAGTGCATCTCGCTGGTCGCGTCGGCGGAATTAAAGAGAATTCTGAAAATCAAGCCGATTTTTATCACAAAAATGTTTTGATTAATGCCAATGTTTTACGAGCAGCACATGTGTGCAAAATTGACAGAGTCTTATCTTCTCTGAGCACCTGTGCTTTTCCAAATAAAGTTGAGAAATATCCTTTTACCGAGGATGACATTTACTTAGGACCACCAGCACCCACAAACTTTTCTTATGGTATGGCTAAAAGAATGTTACATGTTGGTAGCGTGTCTTATCGTAAACAATATGATAGAAACTTTTCCACATTTTGTCCATCCAATGTTTATGGACCAGGAGACTATTTTGGAGAAGAATCCTCTCATTTTGTTGCTTCTTTAATAAATAAGATCCATAATACTAAAAAGCATGGTATAATAGAATTATGGGGAACAGGTAAACCTTTGAGACAACAATTGTATGTTACAGATTTGTGTCGACTGATACCTATCTTATTAAGTGAACATAACAGTGAAGTTCCGTTAATCGTAGCACCAGACGAGAATCTATCAATTTTTCAAATGGCAGATATCTCAAGAAAACAGTTAAATAAACAAGTAGAATTTGTATTTAATGGAAATCTAGAAGGTCAATTTAGAAAAGATGGCAGTAATGCAAGTTTAAAAGATCTTGTCTGTAACATGAGATTTACAAAATTTAGTGAAGGTATTGAAAAAACATATCAATGGTTTTTGGAGAACAAATGAAAACAGCTTTTATAACAGGAATAACTGGACAAGATGGTTCTTATTTGGCTGAATCTTTATTATCTAAGGGATATAGAGTTATTGGACTTAAAAGAAGAACTTCTTTAATATCAACTGATAGAATTGACCATCTGTTTGGCAATAACAATTTTGATTTAGAATATGGAAATCTAAATGACTCTGGGTGTTTGCATAGAATTCTATTAAAATACAAACCAGAAGAAATTTATAATCTCGCTGCCCAATCACATGTTAGAGTTTCTTTTGAAACACCTGAAGAGACAACAGAGTTTGTTGCTATGGGTACCTTGAGGTTGCTTGAAGCCATGAGAAACTCTTGCCCTGATGCAAAATTTTATCAAGCCTCGTCATCAGAGATGTTTGGTGATAATCCGGCTTATCCACAAAATGAGAAAACTCGCTTAATGCCGGCTTCTCCATATGCTTGTGCTAAAGTTTTTTCTCACAACATTTGTAGAAATTATAGAAAATCTTATGGACTACACATTTCTAGCGGAATTTTGTTTAATCATGAAAGCCCAAGAAGGGGTGAAACTTTTGTCACTCGAAAAATTACAAGAGCAGCGGCACGGATTAAGTTAGGTTTGCAAGATAAGCTTTATTTAGGAAATCTTGATGCTAAAAGAGATTGGGGGTATGCTGGTGATTATGTGGAGGCTATGTGGCTTATGCTACAACAAGAGAAGCCTGGCGATTATGTAATTGCTACAGGCGAGACACATACTGTACGTGAATTTTTAAATGAGGTTTTTGAATTTGCAGGCTTGGATGTAGGTAAACATGTTGAAATAGATGAGAGGCTATATCGACCTCATGAAGTACCTCTTTTGCTTGGAGATCCTACAAAAGCAAAGATAGAGATGCAATGGGAGCCTAGAGTTAAGTTCAAGCAGTTAGCAAGAATGATGTATGAAGAGGATTTGAAAAGCTTAATGGAGAGAAAGTGAAAAAAGTTTTAGTAACTGGCGGGTGTGGATTCATTGGAAGCCATTTGGTTGACTTACTTCTTGAAAAACAAGATATAAAGATCATAGTAATCGATAACATGGATTCAGGTAAAATCGAACACATAGTTAATCACAAAAATGTCGATTATGTATTTCAAGATATTAGGTATCTTTTGGGTGATAAAATTTGTAGTCCTATGTCAAACAGCAATTTGTTAAAAAAATTAGAGGGCGTGGAGACAATCTATCACTTAGGGGCACTCGCTAGAATACAACCAAGCTTTGGAGATCCTAGTCTAACATTAGATGTAAATGTTCGCGGAACATCTGTTGTGTGCGAATTGGCACGCATCCTTGGCGCCAAGGTCGTATACGCCGGCTCAAGTTCTTTTTATGGCGGCGTTTACCTAAACCCGTATAGTTTTACAAAGTGGCAGGGAGAAGAAACTTGTAAAATGTATTCAGAGGTTTATGGAGTTAGTACAGCAATAGCTAGATTTTTTAATGTTTATGGTCCCCGCCATCCGAAAGATGGTCCATATGGAACTGTAGTTGGAGTGTTTGAAAAGCAATATGAAGCAAATATGCCACTAACAATAACAGGGACTGGAGAGCAAAGAAGAGATTTTACTCACGTTTTTGATATTGTTTCTGGTCTTCATGCAATGTCCGCTGATTCACATAAAGCTGAAGTTTATAATCTAGGGACCGGCACAAATCATTCGATCAACGAATTGGCAAATCTGTATAATACAAAAATAGCACATATTCCAGGGAGACCGGGCGAAGCTTGGATCACTCTGGCTGATATTTCTAAGGCTCGTGAAGAACTTAATTGGAAGCCTATGCAGCGTCTTGAAGGTTACGTCGAACAATGGTTGAATAATAGATGAACATAGGCATAATTGGGCAAGGCTTTGTGGGCACAGCGATCTATGAGGGTTTGAGAAATTTTTATCACATAGAAACATATGACATTGTTGAAAGCAAGAGTAGCACCACATTAGAAAAATTGGTTATTAGTGCAGATATTATATTTCAATGTTTACCTACTCCAATGAAAAAAACAGGAGAATGTGATTTATCTATTGTTGAAAATTCTCTTGAAAATATTGATTTGTTATCTCATAAATTGGAACGTAATCCAATTGTTGTAGTCAAATCTACTGTACCCCCTGGTGCTTGTGAGAGATTGAACAAAATGTACGAAAAAATTGATATTGTGTTTAGCCCAGAGTTTTTAACAGAGGCGAATTCTATAG
>TARA_R110000851_G_scaffold87363_1_pt1 | contig 16893 bp, 13 predicted proteins | sample TARA_R110000851 | Tara Oceans TARA_R110000851 (sample SAMEA4397627) | marine metagenome | biome: Polar Biome; feature: [DCM] deep chlorophyll maximum layer (ENVO:01000326); material: water (ENVO:00002006), including particulate matter (ENVO:01000060) such as... | depth 17 m
AGCTCAAGATGCATCAACTAAAGCATATGTTGACGCTAGAAAAAGTATACTTCGTAATACAACATTTTATGCTAATGACAGCCCCTTTATTCAAAATTCATTATATTTTGGTCATACAACAGGTAATCAACCCTTTAATTGGAATGATCCTCAAGCAATTGGTGGAGATCCACTAACAGTAAGTAGTTTTACTATTAGTGATGATGACCAAAGATGGGGTATGATTATACCTTATAACATCTCAAAAATAGAAATATTATGTGGATTAAGACCTGGAGGAACACACACAGACCAATTTTCATTAGTATTATACACAGCTTCTAGAATAACGGGTAATGTAGCAAATATTACTTTAACCAGAGTGGCTCAAAATGGAGTAAATTTTGATGGAAGTGGTAGATACACTAATAATGATTTAACCCACACAGCAGATATAAACGCAGGAACAATGATTTATGTTGGTGTAGGAACAAACACAAGTAGTCCTGTAGCTAAAAACGCCCCCGGTTATATGAGTATAACAATAACACAAAGATAATGGCAGACATAAAAACAATAATAGAAGAATTAGAAGTTAGTGGTAAAGAAAAAGAAAATAACTACCTATCAAGTGGTGATGAAATTGAAGAAACACTAATAATTAAATTACTTAAAGAAAAAATAGACGAATTAGTAGCTGAAGTAAATACTCTTAAAAATTCTTAAAATAAAAAATTATGTCATTCTTACCTAAAAAAACAGGACAAATATTATTAAAGGATGGAGTACCTAAACAATTTGAGTTTTCTAAAAAAGATATTGTAATAGATACTAATAAAGGAGATATTTACTTTAAAGATAAAAGAGGTACATTAAAAAAAGTATTTTCCCCTACAGGACCAGGAGAAGCTCCCCAATCATTACAATTAGGTAATATATCTTCTTCAACAGTAATATGTACAGAAATAACAGCTTCAGGTGATATTAGTTCAAGTGGGGTTATTATTGCAGCAGAATTTAGATCAGATGGTAATGATTCAATAAGAATGGTTGATAGTCTAAATGTAATAGGTAATATAAGTTCTAGTGGAACAGGTTCATTTATAGGAGGAATTTCATCAACAGTTTCAACAGGTTCTTTTGGGTATATTGATACTGTAGGATTAAAAGTATCAGGAAAAGTACAATCAGACTTAATCCCAGATGTAGATGCTACACATGATTTAGGTAGTAGTACATTAAGATGGAATGATCTTCACATATTTTCAAGTTCTGTAAGATTTTATGATGCAAATGGAGAAATTGGAGCTATATCTTTTGAAAGAAATAGAGGAGTAAAAATGACACAAGCAGGAGGTGCAAATGCTGCAGAAACTGTACTTTCGGCTTCAGGAATAAGAGCAACAGGAAATATTACATCTAATTCTTCAGTAATAGGAGTAACAGGTAGTTTTTCTATAATAGAAGGTGGTGTTTTTTAAAACTTGCATATATGTATATAAGAATAATAAACATTAATCAATTAAAATAATAAAAGTTATGGCTATTCAAAAAACAGAATCAAAAAAATCGCTACAGGAAGCAGCGAAATTAAAAACAACTCTACAACCATCTACAAGTCCCGTTAAAATGGATAAAGATGATTTAACTACTCTTCAATCTTTACAAGCAGAAACAGATAAATTAATTTATAATTTAGGTCAAGTTTGGGTAAATAAAGAAAAAATTCAATCAACTGAAGACACATTAAGAACAAGACTTAAAGAGATTGAAACAAAAGAAATAGAAATAGGAAAGCAATTATCATCTAAGTATGGGATAGGAACTGTAGACATAAATACAGGAACTTTTACTCCAAAAGCATAGTTTTTAAAATCCATCTTATATTTATAGTTGATTAAATTAGTCACTATAGTAATTTAGGTTTGTAGTTTTTTTTCATATTTATATACGTAAACAACAAACAAAGATTATAATTAATATCAAACAAAAATAAGATGGCAGAAAATATAATTTCACCAGGTGTATTTACTAGAGAAAACGACCTTTCGTTCCTACCACAAGGCATAGGACAAATTGGAGCATGTGTTATAGGACCAACAGTAAAAGGACCTGCTTTTGTTCCTACTATTATTCGTAGAGGATTTGCAGAATATGAAGCAAGATTTGGATCCTACAGTAATGACACATATGTTCCCTTAACAGTTAGAAACTATCTAAGAAATGCGGGAACAGTAACTGTAGTTAGAATTTTAGGTGGTGGTGGTTACACACTTAAAGCAGGAGGATTAAGAGCAATTATTAATAATACTGCAGATGATTCTAGTAAAAAAAGAATATTATCAATCTTACATCCTTCTAAAAATGATGACACTGATAAAACAGGAGTAGCATTTAATTTATCAGGCTCTTCAATTTTACCTGCAGCACCTGCCTTTGCAAGTACTTTTTGTTTAATATTAAATGGATCAGGATTTGGTGCAGGATCAACAGGAAATAATGAAGCACCTAAAGTATTATCAGCTTCTATGGATCCTACTTCTGGGAATTATATTACAAAAGCATTAGGAAGTGATGAAAATAATTCACGTTCAGGTTCAAATGCTTTTGCTGATTTAGCTTATCCTTACATTAATTTTAGAGAATACCAAACAAATACTTCTATTTCTGCTGTATCAATGGTATCTGTCCCTGCAACTACCTTTACTGGTGGAACAAATAGTAGTGGATATGTAGAAGGATATGATCATGCAGCTACTCCTTGGATAACATCAGGATTTACAAATACAGTTTTAGATACAGATAACCCATCAACAGGAATAACAATTCCTCTATTTAAAGTACATAAAATAGCAGATGGTACTCAAACAAATACAGATTGTAAAATTAGTATATTAAATTTAAAACAACCAGGAGATATAGATGGTGAAGAACAATATAGTCAATTTTCTTTACAAGTTAGAAAATTTGGAGATACAGATAAATCACCAGGGGTATTAGAACAATATAATAATCTTACTTTAAACCCAGACAGCCCAAACTATATTGCAAGAGCAATTGGAGATAGATATGGAGAATGGAATGAAGCTCAACAAAAAGTAATTATATATGGTGATTATCCTAATAAATCAAGATACATTAGAGTTGAATTAGATGCAGCAGTTGACAATGGAGCAGCTTCACCTAAATTATCACCAAGAGGTTTTCAAGGTTTATTAGATCCTATTAAACCTTTTGTAATAAGCACTGTTTCACATTCTTTAGTACCTTATGTAACAAAATCAGAACAAACACTTAATAGTGTCTTTAGTAAAAAAGCATACTTAGGATGGGATTTTACTAAAAAAGATAATAATAATTATTTAGCTCCTATCGCTTCAGTTACTGATGTTAATGATACTGGTGCTTTTAATGTAGATAGATTTTTTGGCCATACAAAAGCAACATGGGGTGCTTTAAAATCATTAAGTGCTTCAGTAGATCAATCACAAGCAGCAGGACCTAGTTCTGATCAAGTTAAATTTTCAATACCTTTCCAAGGTGGATTTGATGGTATGGCTCCTCATATGCCAAAAAGAACAGGAGAATATATTACAGCAACTAACTTACATGGAAATGATTTAAGTAATGGTGCACCAGGATTTAATGCTTATGATAAAGCATTAGATATTATGTCTAACCAAGATGAATATGATATTAACATGTTAGCTTTACCTGGAGTAATGAATAAATACCATTCAGCAGTAACAACAGCAGCTCAAACATTTGTTGAAGATAGAGCAGATTGTTTTTATGTAATGGATTTAGTAGGACAAGAAGATAAAGTATCAGATGCAGTATCAGAAGCATCAGGAATAGATTCAAATTATGTAGGCTCTTATTACCCGTGGGTTAAAATATTAAACCCAGCTAAAAATAAACCAACATTTGTTCCACCATCAGTAATTGTACCAGGAGCAATAGCTCAATCTGATAGAATTGCCGCAGAATGGTTTGCACCAGCAGGTTTAAATAGAGGTATTTTAGGAAATGTAATTGAAGCTAGAACAAGATTAAATCAAGCTGAAAGAGATCAATTATATGAAGGAAAAGTAAACCCAATAGCAACTTTCCCAAGAACAGGAGTTTGTATTTGGGGTCAGAAAACATTACAAGCAAGACCAACAGCTCTTGATAGAATTAATGTAAGAAGATTATTAATTGAAGTTAAGAAATTCATTGCAAGTTCTTCAAGATATTTAGTATTTGAACAAAATACAGTACAAACAAGAAATAGATTTTTAAACATTGTTAATCCTTATTTAGAATCAGTACAACAAAGACAAGGATTATATGCATTTAGAGTACAAATGGATGAGTCAAACAATGGGCCTGATGAAATAGACAGAAATAGATTAGTAGGTGGAATTTTCTTACAACCAACTAGAACAGCAGAATTTATAGTACTTGACTTTAACATACTTCCAACAGGAGCAACATTTGATGGTGGTGGAGGAGGAGGTTACTAAAAAAATAAAAGTATTATATTTATAACGGAATAAAATAAAACAATAAAGATGGCAATATTAAACACAAACGAAATCATGTTCACTGCATTTGAACCTAAACTACAAAATAGGTTTATAATGTACATCGATGGAATCCCAGCATTCCTAGTTAAAAAAGTAGGACGACCAAACATTTCATTCAATGATGTAACTCTTGATCATATTAACGTAAAAAGAAAAATTAAGGGAAAAGCAGATTGGCAAGATATCACAGCTGAACTTTATGACCCAGTAACACCCTCAGGTGCACAAGCAGTAATGGAGTGGGTTCGTTTGTCACATGAATCAGTTACAGGTAGAGATGGTTATTCTGATTTTTATAAAAAAGACATTAGATTTAATGCATTAGGTCCTGTAGGTGATGTTGTTGAAGAGTGGATTTGTAAAGGAGCTTATGTAAAATCAGCTAACTTTGGAGAAATGGATTGGTCTTCAGATACACCTGTAAATATTTCATTAGGTATTAGAATGGATTATGCTATCTTAAATTACTAATAGTAATAAAAATAATAAAAAAGAAAGCGCCTATTTTGGCGCTTTTTTATTTTCTCTATATATGTATATCTGAATTAGTTTTAATAAATAAATAACGTTATGGAAAACAACCAACAATCAACACAACAAGATCAATCACTTTATCAGTTTCCTACTGAAGAAGTTACATTACCCTCAAAAGGTATACTTTATCCTGAAGAAAGCCCCTTAAAATCAGGGATTATAGAGATGAAGTATATGACAGCTAAAGAAGAAGATATCCTTACTAACCAAAATTTGATAAAAAATGGCACAGTAATTGATAAATTATTACAATCACTTATTATAACTAATATTGATTATAATGAATTATTAATTGGAGATAAAAATGCTATATTAATAGCATCAAGAATTTTAGGTTATGGTCAAGAATATAGTTTTAAATATCCTCACCCTACAACAGGTGAAGAAGAAACAGTAACAGTAGATCTAACAGAATCTGAGGATAAAGTATTAGATGAGTCATTAGTAAAAGATAATAAGAATGAATTTAAATTTACTTTACCTCATTCAAAAATTGATGTTACTTTTAAACTTCTATGTCATGGAGATGAAAGTAAAATAGAGCAAGAAATAAAGGGATTAAAGAAAATAAGTAAATTAACATCAGCAGATTTAACTACACGTTTAAAACATATGATATTATCTGTTAATGGAGATTATACAGTAAAATCAATTAGAAATTTTGTTGATAATGCTTTTTTAGCTAGAGATGCTAGAGCATTAAGAGAATATGCAGGTTCAATTATGCCGGATGCTGATTTAACTTTTGATATTAATTTTAAAGATGGGGCGAGCGCGGAGGGCGTAACCATTCCCATTGGGACACAGTTTTTTTGGCCTGAGTCAACAATATAGAAAACAGTTTTGGATTCAGATTCATGATTTAGTTTATCATGGTAAAGGAGGTTTTACATTTTCAGAGGTATATCATATGCCTATATGGTTAAGAAAATTCAATATAAATAGAATAAATGAATTTCTTAAAAAACAAGAAAAAGAAAACTCCCAACAATCAAACATAGGAGATGATAAAATACATAAACCAGGAATAAACCCATCATCAACATATAATTTTTAAGTAAAGGCATCGTAGATGCCTTTTCTTTTTATATTTATTAATAGATAACTTATATTAACAATGGCTAAGGATAAAAATAAAACAACTAAAGAAGATATAACTTTTGAACAAGCATTAATTCAATTGCTTCAAGAAAGACAAGGTATCCTTACTAATGTAAGATCTATACATTCTGATATATCTAATAATATCCAAGATGCGTTAAAAAATACTAAACTAACAGCATCTGAAAGTAGAAAAGTAGAAAGCATAACTAATAAAATAAATGATGCTAATCAAAGATTAAATGCTTTTCAATTATCACAACTAGGAAGTTCTATAAAACAAAAAGATGTAAAAAAAGCAATATTAGATGCAGATAAAGCTCACGCAATTCTTCTTAGACAAAAAGCATCAGCCGAAACCCTAACAGGAAAAGCTAAAGAAACAGTTTTAAAACAGTTACAAACTGAAATAAAACAAAATGGAAATGTTAAAGATGAATTAACTAAACAACTTTCTATAACTAAACAAATTGAAAATAATAAAATAGCAGATAGTTTTCAAAATGTAGGAAAAACATTATCAAATATACCAGGAATGGGAGTATTTTCTGACTCGTTTGACTTAGCAGGAGAATCTGCTAAAAAAGCAAAAACAGAGGCAGTGATGTTTGGTGAAGGTATGGGAGAAGCTTCTGATTATACTAAGAAAAATTTAGCTAAATTAGGTAAAGATGCACAAGTTGTAAGTGAAAATGGAAATAAGTTATATGGAGCTGCTGCTAAAAATGCATTAAAAGCAGGAACTGCTCAAGTAAAAGGGGTTAATATGTCTATGGTAACTGCTAAGGCAGGATTAAAATCCTTAGGTGCATCTATGAAAGCAGCATTAGGTCCAATGGCATTACTTGCAATGGCTATAAAATCTGGTTTTGATTATGATAAAGAAGTAACTGACTTACAAAAAGGATTAGGAGTAAGTAGAGAACAAGCTTTAGGCTTAAGACAAAATATATCTGGGATGTCTGCAGATCTAGGGGAAGTATCTATTAATAGTAAAGACTTATTAAAGGCCTTTAATGATTTAAATGCACAATTTGGTACAGCTGCAACTACTTTAAGAGATGATATAGTAGTTGAAAGTGGTAGATTAATGAAACTTACAGGACAATCAGCTAAAAGTGTAGCTAATTTTGCTAAATTTGCAAACATATCTGGTAAAGATATGAAAGTAATAACTACAGAAGCTAGAAGAGCAGTAGTTGCTGCTGAAGCTGAAGGAGGTGCTAGATTGAATATTAATAAAGTAATGGAAGAAGCTGGTAATATAGGAGGTCAAATATCAGCTCAATTAGGAGGTAACCCAGCTAAAATAGCTAAAGCAGTAGCATTAGCTAAACAGTTTGGTATGGAACTTGAAAAAGTAGCACAAGCGGGGAGCAAATTATTAGATTTTCAGTCTAATATAGAAGCAGAATTAGAAGCAGAATTATTATTAAATAAAGATCTTAATTTAGAACAAGCAAGATTAGCAGCATTAACAGGAGACTATGAAACATTAATTAAAGAAATAAATAAAAATGTTGGAGATTATGGTGACTTTACTAAATTAAATGTTATACAACAAGAAGCTTTAGCAAAATCTGTAGGAATGACTGCAGATGGGTTATCTGAACAATTATTACAAAAGGCCAATTTAGCTGAATTAGCCCAAGAAGCAAGAGCATCGGGAGATGAAGATTTAGCAAAATCATTAGAAGCAAGATCAGCACAAGAAAAATTTAATGACACAGTTTCTCAATTAAAACAAATATTTACAGATTTAATAGGGGGACCATTTGGTGAATTTTTAAGAATGATAGCAGAAACTGTAGGATTTGTTATGGAAATAGTTCAAGGAGTTATGTCTGTAGGTACTTATTTTGGAGAAATGTTAGCACCAATAGGAAAAGCTATGGATAGTATGGGAACGTTTGGTAAAGTATTAAAAGGAGTAGCAAGAATAGGTATAGTAATGGCTGCGTACGCAACATTTACTGCAATATCAACAGCACTAACAGCAACTATTGTTGGGGGTATAGCAGCTCCTATTATAGGTGGTTTAGCAGCAGCAGCAGTTTTAGCAATGGGTAATGCTGCTTTATCATCAGCAGATGATGCTATAATTCCGGGAGCAGGTAGTGGATATGGTAAAAGATCATTATTAGAGGAGGGTTCAATAACTATGTTTAATGATAAAGATACTATAGTAGCAGGTACTAATCTTAATAAAGCAGATGATATGATAAGTGCTCCACCATCAGGGAATACAAATATGCCTATGCCTCAAGCACAACCTATTGTTCTTAAAAATGAAGTAGTATATGACTCTCATAATTCTGCAAATTATTATAATGGACCAAGAAGTAGAGAAAAAAGCGAAACAGGAATACATTCCTAATATGTATAATAAAATAAAATAAATAATTATGGGATTAAAAGATTTAAGAACAAATTTAGACATACATGGAGGCACAACTATACCAGCAGGAGCAGATCCAGCTAGTTTTAACAATATGCCTAATTCAACACAAGCAACAGGACCTAAAGTAGGTGAACAAAATTATGACACCGATTTTTATAGAAATGATGGTAATAGTGATTCTCCTTTTACGTATAAAGCGGGAAGGGGAAATGGATACCCTACTCAAGATGATCATTTAGTAGCTATGTTAGAAAGAAGAAATGTAACAAGTACAAATACAGATAATTATGGAGCAGTAGGAAGTCTAGGAACTACTAACCCTATGACCTATAGTCCTACACCAGGAGGAAATGGACAAGGAACATTAGATGCAGTAGCTAGTCCCAATAATGCCCAAAATGGTAATGGATTATTTGGAGACGCATTAGGCCAAGGAAAAACCGTAGGAGGTGAAGATTTACATGTATCTATGTTAGATAAACAATATACTAGTAATATAAATCCTCTTGCTAATTATGGAGCAGGACAACCAGGATCTACATACCCTACACTTGCTTCTGCCCCCATAGCAAGTACTCCTTACCAAGATTTAAATGGTGAAAAAGGGCCACAATTTGATAATTTTAGAAATACAGCATATAATATAGGAGAAGAAGTAATGAATCCTAACCAACTTGACACAGTATCAGAATTAGGACTAACGGGAACATATTCAAGTACAATAAACCCATCAACAGTATATAATAGTAATTGGCCTACTCCTAGTAGAACAACAACTGCTTATGGTCCTCTAGATATAGATGGTACTACTCCTTCAAAGTATCAAGATAGTTTACCTTTATAATATAAACTCATGGGGTTAAAAACACTCATATCTAACCTCGAAGCGGGAAAATCTATAGATGATGTAGGTTATCCTAACCATGACACTCCTTCACAATATGCAGGATCTAATTATGGTAATAGTGTATCTATATTTGATACACAAAATTTTAAGCAAAGATCTTTAGGGTATGGTCCACAAGGAACAGATATTGATAGTGGAGCCTTTTTTAGAGTAAGTGAACCTGAACCCTTTATAAAACAAAACCTACCAGCATTAAATGAAACTAGAGGAGGGGGATTTTTAGGAGCATTAGATACAGTTTCAAATGTAGGTATAAGAGGAGGACTAGTAACAGCGGGAAAAAGAGCAGTTATAGATGCTGAAAGATTAGGTAAATATATGCTTTCAGCTAATGGTTTAGGTTTTATAGTTAAAAATGTTGGTTTACAAGCTACAAACCCAAAACTTCAAGAAGGGGGTATGAAGTTTAACCTTCCAGATTGGATGGGAGGTAACGAACTTAGTTTTTCTAATAATAGAACATATAATTTAGGAATAAACACAGTACTAGCAGCAGCAGCTAATTTTACAGGTCTTCATATTAATAGAGGAGGTCTTCTTCCTGTAGGAAAAGCAAACTATAGAGTAGAACAAGGATACAGAGTTGATAGTAATAATGATACTAAATATGAATGGAATGTAAGGGGATCAGAAATATATCAAGAAGGGGGAACAGGTAATGTAACAGACAAAACAGATATATATAAAGCAAATAGATTAGCTTCTCTATATAATAAATTAGTTAATCCTGCATGGACAAATGATGCTTATAATGTTGAACCAGAACTATATGAATTTCAAGGGGGACCACATTCAGTTTATGGTTTGGGTAAAACACGATTAAAACGTTATACTTTTTCTAATAGAGATGCTATAGATAAAGTAGATATGATTAGAAACGATTCTACTTCATATTTAAGATCAAAAAATATAGGAAAAATACACGGACCTAAACCTGAAGATGGTTATTATATTGAAGATTTTAGAAAAAATAAAAATGAAGGGGGAGGGGAAATAAAAACAGGTTATACTAATTATTCTCAAAAGGTAAATGGAAGAAGAATAACACAAATTTATGGTTATCCTGGAGGGGTTCTTGCCCAAAAATTTGGAGCCCAAGGACCTGGAGGATTTGCAGCAGGTCTTTCTTTTCCTAATAATCCTACAAACCCTGATGGAACTATAAATTTAAGATTTAAATCAGGAATTCCAGGTCAAGAAAAGTTTTTACAAGATCAAATCCAATCAGCTAATATAATAAGACATGAAGGTAGTTTTGATAGTACTGATGTAGCTAAAAATTCTAAAGATTATATAAAATTTAGAATAGAAGCTGTAGACGCAGATAAACCTACACAATCAGATACTATGGTATTTAGAGCATTCTTAGATAGTATGGATGACAGTTATGATTCAAAATGGAATGAATTTAATTATAATGGTAGATCAGAATCTTTTTATACTTTTGGTTCATTTAATAGATCTATATCTTTTAGTTTTAAAGTAGCTGCTTTTTCTAGAGAAGAAATGAAACCTCTTTATAGAAAACTAAATTATTTAGTTTCTCAAACAGCAGGAGATTATAGTAAAACTAGATTAAGAGGTAATTTTAATAGATTAACTATAGGAGATTACTTTAGTAGGGTTCCTGGATTTTTTACTAGTATTAAATTAGGATGGAAAACAGATTATCCTTGGGAAATTGCATTAAATACAGGAGGGATAGGAAACAATCAAGATGATGATATGAATGAATTACCTCACATATTAGACGTACAGTGTTCTTATCAACCAGTACATGACTTTATACCTAAAAAATCAATTACTGATTCTCCATTTATACTACCTACTAGTTATAGTAAAACTAATATAACAGATGATCAAACATGGCTTAAAGATAAAGCATTTAACCAAGTAGAAGCAACAGAACAAGCAGAAGAAGAACAAAAGAAAAAAGATGCTGAAGAAGCAGCAATAGCTTTAAAAATAAAACAATTTGAAGAACAAGCTTCAGCTTGTAAAGAAGAAGGAGGAGTATGGACATGGGTAGATGAAGCTTATAAAGATTTAGGAGGAAGTTGTAAATCATCCGAAGAAATAACAAGAGAAATACAAGCAGCATATCCTGATGATGATGATATGCCAGAAATTGAAGAAGAAGATGATATAGAACCATGGGATTTACCTTCAACTGATCCTAATTATATCCCAAACCCATTAACAGGAGGTTAAAAATAATAAAATATGTCTAATTTATATAAAAATATAAAAATAAATATTCATCCTATTACTAATAAAAGAAATTATATTAATATAGTTTATCCTGAAATTCAAAAGTCAAGTGAAGATATGTACATTATTACAAGTTTTGAAGACAGATTAGATTTATTAGCATATCAATATTATGGAGATCCTAATTTATGGTGGGTTATAAGTCAAGCTAATCCAGATAAAGTAAGAAGAGATAGTTTTTTTATAAAATTAGGAGAACAAATTAGGATACCTAACCCTAATGATATAGAAAGATTTAATATAGATTTTGATGAAATAAATAGAGCAAGATAAAATGGGAATTTTTAAAGAAACATTACCTAAGTTTTTAAGAACACAAATAGGAATACGCCAACATATTCTTTCAGTAGGAAACAACGGAAACCAACATAGACTAGGACAGTCAAAATTTGGAGATATAAACATAGAACCTGGAGCTTTTTTTACAAATACTCTTAGCAAACATTGTACTGTAAGAATGTCTTCTATGGTAGATATTACATCTTCTGAATTATTAGACTTAGATTTAAAAATAGGAAATGTACAATTAGAAAAAGATCTAGTATTAGCGGGTTTAGCACAAAACTATATGCTTCAAGGAGGAACACTTTTAATGCCTAAAGGAGCACAAACACCTGCTATGAGAAGAGGTTTTCCTGGAAAGGGTAGACCTTTAGGAGGAGCTTATGGAGATCCATTAGCTAGAGCAGATGGAAGTGTAGATTCTTATGGTGAAAGTTATGGTATAGTACCAATGCCTGGTATTCAAAAAGTAAATATTAGAACAAAATCAGCTTATGGTTCTTTAAGAGAAGGAAAAATAGACTTTGTATGTCATAATTTAAGACAACTAGCAGTTATGGAAATACTTTATATGAGGCCTGGTTTTCCTGTTCTTTTAGAATGGGGATGGACTCCTTATATAAGTAATTCAGGTAAAATACAAGGAAGTTTTCCTTACATTTCAGATTTAGATCAATTTTGGGGACGTAAAGGAAAAAGAATTTTAGTACAATCAGAAATAACAGACCTAATAACTACAGGAAAAAAAAATACAGGAGGAAATTATGATGCTATTTTAGGACTAGTAAAAAACTTCAGCTATACAGCCAGGCCCGATGGAGGATTTAATTGTACTACAGAATTAATGGCGGCAGGTGAAGTAATTAGTAGTTTAAAAGGTCTTAATAATAAAGTTGAATCTACAGAAGTAAATGTTTTTTCTGTAATGCCTGCTATTTTAGATTTTCTACAAAGAGGCCATGATTTTGTTTATAATTTAGGACAAGATGGAGATTTAGTTAGGGATTCTGATATAAAAAGAAGAGAATATCCAGGACCTGATGGTTTATATGATACAGAGGATGATACAGTGACTAAGGGTAAAGCTTTTAATAGAAGTCCTGCATATTGGGAACAACCTGAATATTATGGAGAAGGAGATATTGAATTATGGAAAGATAGAAGAGTTACTACGAACATATCTAGAGCTGATGTTGAAAGGGATTTTAAAACAAATTATTTAGAGACAGGTCAAAAATATAGTTTACAAGGAGGTGTTCTTAATGAAGATTATCTTATGCATTTTAAAGAGGGAAGAACTAATTGGGATTACTTTTGGGCGGGAGCTGCAGGAACTGTTGCAGCAGTATATGCTGGGTGGCCAGGAGCTGCTTTCGCTTACTCCCAAGTACTTGGTGACCAATCAATATCTGAAGGTTATATTAGATTAGATGCTCTTTTATATTATATAAATAAAAAATGTATAAATCCTACTCCAAGACAACCTAATGAAAAATTAACATGTTACCAAACAATAAAATATAATGGTCAGGGAAAAGAACGTTCAGGAAAAAATAAAAATAGATTTTATTCACCTTGTCTTTTAAATGAATATAATCATAAAGCTTTAGCTATATTAAATTCAGCACCTAACGGAAATTTAATATCAAAATTTTTAGATATTTCTTGTGATCCTTATGTTTGTTTAATGCCTAAACAATATCCAGATGTAATGGAGGATAAAGGGAAAAATTTTGTAAAACCTCTTCAAAATTTTTTCGGTTTTAGATATAAAGATTTCAAACCAGGAGGACAATTCCATAAAGATTTCCCAGGAACAGGAGATGAAGCAATTAAAGAAGCAGAAAACTCTATAGGACACATAATGTTAAACATAGAATATTTATTAGACGTTCATGACGAATTACATGGTTCAGATGAATATAGTTTAGGATCTTATATAAAAAAAGTATTAGAAGGAATAAACGATGCCTGTGCGGGAGCTCATAAATTAGTATTAGTTACTGATAATGAAAACCCACAAATAACTAATATAGTAGACATGAATCACCCCCCACAAGAGGATTATAATGATATATTTAAATTTAATGTTATAAGTAATGATTCAGCAGTTAGACAATTTTCTTTTAATTCAGCAATACCCTCAGGAATGGCCGCTACAATAGCAGTTGCTGCAGGAGATCCTGATAATGTAGATAGTTTAGATGCAGTTACTTTTGCTGCATTAAATAGAGGAATATCTAATAGATTATATAGAAATAAACCTCCCTCAGCTAAAGGACCAACACAAGAAGAAAAGACAAAAGCAAAAGATAAATTACTTAGTGAATTACAAGAAATGTATGATTTAGTTCATCAAATGGGAGATTTTAATTCAAAAGTAGCTTCTGGTGCGTTTTTTAATAAAGGTAATGATGCTTGGAAAACTAAAACAACTACAACTAAAACCCAAATGAAAAGGCTTCATTATTTAATAGATACAATAGGAATGAAAGGAAAAGATGGTTTTGTAAATAGCAATCCCCCATCAAGCACTCCTATACCTATAAAAATAGATATGGTATTAGATGGAATTTCAGGAATGGTTATTGGTCAACTTTTTAGAATTAATGAATCAAGATTACCCATTCAGTATAGAAGGAAAAAAGTTATATTTGTATTAGTATCAGAAGACCAATCAATAGATGAGGGAGGAAATTGGACAACTAAAATAAGTGGCCAAATGCAATTATTTCCTGAGGTAAATGAAACAAAATCATGGGATGGTTGGGTAATTCCCCTATCAGATTATTCTCAAGATATAAATGCTGATTATAACGCTGCCGTTAATGGTACTGGACAAACAGCAGGTGGGCTAAAACAGCTGATGTGTCAAAATACTCCAGATCAAGCTGTATATGGGTTTAATGGATTTTATGCTCAAAAATTCAAAGATACAACAGGTAATGATGTAAGCATACTTACAACAACAGATGCTTTAGATACAGCAGGTGCATATTGGTTTCCAGGAGGTTATGGTAGTTTTGACAAAGCATATCCTAATGCTGATGGATTACGAAGACCTGATTTACCTGCACACACAGAATTTGTTTGTGAAACAACAAACGTTATGGCTAGAGATAATGCTGTAAGTAATACAGGTACTCAGGCTCAAATATTATATGAACTCGAAGCTGATCAACAACAAAAGGACCTTGATAATACAGCAGGAATGAGTTGTGATGAAACTTTTGAACATTTTCAAATGGAACATGCTCGTAAGTTTGTGAAAGAAATTACAGATTTAGGAGAAAGTTTCGGAACTTATGGTAGTACATCTGATCAATCAGTTATATATGAGATCGAAACATACACAGGTGGGGTCAATAATAATGGGATGTTTGGTAAAGGTACTTTAAAATACGCAATTAAAGCTGGAAAAGAAAGTGGAGTAGCTAAAATGTTATCTGTTGGGTTTGAGGCATATGTACAACTATTAATTAGCAATTCTAATTGGAAGGATGTTAGACAAAATTTCCCTGATTGGACTACACCAAATAATTTTGTATCTGGTTACGATTATGGAGTTCCAGCAGTAGTTATTGAAGATGAAGATGATATCAATTCTTTTGGAAGTAATTGGTGTCAAGAAATGGAAGATTTAAGGGGAGGAGGAGTTGGTATAGATGAAGATGATGTTGTGTCATAAATAAAGTATGAGTAATTTAAATAAAAAAAATAAAAGACCTACTTACCAACCTAAAGTAAAATTTCAAGGAAATTTTACAGGGGAAAAAGAATTTATTTATGATTATACTAATCCTAAAGGTGATTTTGTATCTCCTGGAATTAAATATTTTGAATTAAGTAATGGTACTTATTATGAGGGAGAAAATATAAATAATTTAGCTACTCAAATATATAAAACTAAGTCTGAAAAAACAGATAATACTTATATAATTAATACAAATCCCTCTTATGTTTTTTCAGATATAGAAGTGTATAATCAGAGAAAAAATTCAATTTTTAAATTTCAAGATAATTTAGAACCAATATATTCATCTAAATCTTTCCCTACTGAAAAAGACTATGAAAGAGGATTCTTTTATCGTTATGTATGTTTACGTAAAAATTCATCAGTAGATATAAAAGAAATCAATAAAGAAATATATGATGATATATCAAAAAGAGAAGGAAGATATGACTATAATATGTATAATGTTGCTAAACTTAAATGGGGTTTATTAGATGGAAATATTCGTTCTAATAAATTACAATTAAGAAAATTAACACAAAAAGGATTCTTTAATTTAAAATTTATATTTCCTAACCTATCAGAATTTTATTTATCAACTAAAACATTACAACCTAAATCTTTAGAAGAAGAATTATCTAATCCTAAATTAATATCTAACCCTAAATCAGAATCTGAAACGGGAATAACAGAATCTAATCCTCAAATAGCAAGTATACAACAAAATGTTATAGATAAAATAAAAGATAAAACTAGAAAAAGTAAAGATAAAAGAATGGAAAAAATGCTTTTAAAGATAAGAAATAATGCAAAAATTAAATCTACTACCAATTCACCATTAAAAAAATCTAAAACAAAACAACAAAATTTAGGAAATTCAAGAGGATCAGGAGGAAACACTTCAGGTGGCGGAGGGGGTGGTTATTAGATAAATCTTTCATACATTGATAGGGTATGTTCTACCTTATCGAAACAAAAAATCAATTAAACCAACTAAAAAAGGAACTATCCTTAGATGGTTTACCCTATCTTGAATTTATTCAAGGAAATGACAACACACACCCTGCGCTGGCAGAAATAATTGCAATTTATCTTAATGTAAATAAAGAAAGTT
>TARA_R110000851_G_scaffold63593_1_pt1 | contig 16882 bp, 19 predicted proteins | sample TARA_R110000851 | Tara Oceans TARA_R110000851 (sample SAMEA4397627) | marine metagenome | biome: Polar Biome; feature: [DCM] deep chlorophyll maximum layer (ENVO:01000326); material: water (ENVO:00002006), including particulate matter (ENVO:01000060) such as... | depth 17 m
CACCGCTTATCATGAGGAAATCGAGGAGGATTACTACACGGATAGCGAGGATTGCTACACGGATAGCGAGGTTATCGTTATCGTTAGCGAGTACTCGCGCCTAGCAGGAGGCTGGCATGACCTTGAAAAAGAGGATGAGGATCAAACCATTAAACACTTTCGCAAAAAATATGAGGACACCTCTGTATCGGAAGAGGGTGACTAAATCTAAACGGGAGAAATTGGATGGATCAAAGTCTGATCGACTACATGCAATTAACAGATGGTATGACAAAAAGGATGGACTGCCCTAAGTGCCGTGGACGTGGCACTATGACTGTGACGTGCAATGCCGGTATGGTAGTATGGAACTGCTACAAGGCGGCCTGTACTACCCGTGGTGCCGCACCTGTGACCATGACCAGAGCGGCGATGGAAACCCGGCTGGCTAAGAGTGACGTTGCACCTAACACCTTGACGTATACGCGGCCTGCAAATTTCTCATCATATCTGCCACCGAAAATGATACGATACATGCAGATAAACAACGTGGCCGAGGCGTGGAACAAAAAATGGGTGGAGATGCACCACGACGTCGCACAGGATCGGGCCGTCTTCGTCATAAAATCTGGTGGGAAATCTGTCGATGCTGTAGGTCGAGCCTTGGGTAAAGGCCGGAAGTGGCATAGATACCAAGGCACTGGTGAGCCATTTCTGTGCGGGCAGGGAGATCCACTGTACATCGTGGAGGATGCGGCGTCAGCCTGTGCGGTCGCTGAATATGGTACCGGCATGGCGTTACTAGGCACGTCACTAACAGATAGAGCGGTTGAGATAGCTAAGACCTACCAATCTGTCGTGGTCTGTCTCGATAAGGATGCTGTTAAAAAGGCGTTGACTATGGTATCACGGCTGAAACAATTCATGCCTGCATCCATGCGGGTGCTAGATCTTGACCCGAAAGAGAAACCGGAAGGAGTTTTGAATGACAATCGTACCCCTGCAAAGATCTGAAACTATTCCGCTCACGCGCGAGTTGCCTGTGACCACCATGCTGTTGAGCCTGCTGCTAAGGCACGACTATTGGGCTGAACAACGACATCTAATCGCACCCACCTTTTTCGAGGCCGAGAGTGCAAAAATTTATAGCGCACTAGATAACGCGCACACCAGATTTGGCCGAGATCTATCGCCGGAAGACGTGCGGCAGCTAGTTTATGCGGACAATCCGCTGATGACGACGGCGTATCGCAAATCGGTGGCAGATGTTGTGGCATCTATGTCAAACGACTTATCACCAGAGGTCGGAGCTACAGTACTGCAGGCTGCGTACCGGGAATACATAGGTAAAACTGTAGCCAATATGGGCTTTCAACTTATGGATGGTACAGTCAAAGACCTCTCGGAAATCAGCGCACTGCTGGAAAAATATCAAGATGGTCTGGCGCCTGATACGGAAGGCGACCTGGTCTCGATGGAATATGATGACATATTCAGCGACGAGATTGCTCTACCGTGGAAGTGGAACCTGACCGCTTTGGATAAGCTATGTCCAGGTATAGGGCCAGGCACCTTGACTGAGGTGTTCGCAGTGGTCGAGACAGGCAAGTCTGCATTCGCAATTTCCACCGGCTTTGGACCGGGAAGTTTTCTGGATCAAGGTGCAAAGGTGATGATGATTTGTAATGAGGAGACCGCCAAGCGCACAAACCAGCGCATTGTCATGAGCTATTCGGGTATGAACTTGGAGCAGGCATATGCCAATCGAGCATACGGCAAAAAGATCTGGTCTAACGTAAAAGATCGCGCCATCACGCGGGATGTCAACGAAGCTAATTCGATGGACACGGTTGAATCTTTCCTGCGCCAGCACAAACCAGACGTGTTGATCGTTGACCAGCTTGACAAGATGACCGTCTCTGGTGAGTTCGCACGGGATGATCAGCGACTGAGCGCGCTCTACATCCGGGCTAGAACACTCGCGAAAAAATACGACGTGGCTTTTATTGCTGTATCTCAGGCTGATGTATCGGCTCAAGGCCGGGCGGTACTGCATTTTACACAGATGAACAACTCCAAGATAGGCAAGGCTGCTGAAGCGGATCTAATCATCGGCGTTGGTCGCGAGAATCCAGAGGATGGACAAGATAATTTCTATCGGTATCTCTCGGTGAGCAAAAATAAACTCGGTGGGAAGCATGGAACTTGCACAGTCCGTATAGAACCGTCTATGTCTAGGTACGTAGACTGACACCCGATGTACGAATTGGGGTTGACAAAACAGAAAGCGCATGTTACTACATTCGATGTGGATTGGAGAGGAACCTTTATAACAACAATAAACAACACACTATATAACTACATACCAAAACTACTATATAGCAAGATTCGTGCCAGAGTTCCACATGAGGGGTTTACTATGAATAAAATTTTAGAGAATCGCATTCGTAGTTGCTTATCTATGAGCAAGGGGACTGTGCCTATAGAGATTGTAGTTCATACGGATGAAGAACTATCCTACGGTATGGCCTTCCTTAAAGGAAAAAAGAATAATGCTAATGTAACTATTAAGAATATTAATCATGAATAATATTCATGTGCTTGAATTTATATTTGTCCCAGGTTAAGAGGATAGTACTGTGTTAGGAATACTTGTGACAACCTTGTTGTCCAACAAACCAAGGGAAGAATACACTAGTATTTCTACTTCCCGCAGCAGGAGAATGAAAATGAATTTTATGAAGGACTATGTTGTACACGCGATTACCGTCGTTATAATTTTGATGGTGGCCTATGCGCTTATGGTGACACCCGCATCGTCTATGGAACGGGTGTCCTTCCCGGCTCAGTGTTTTTCAAAGAAAGAGTATGACAACATTCAATCATCTGTGTATAGGGAGGATATAATCTTCTTGGGAGTTTCGGCGGGTGGAGATAGCCGACTAATGCTCACTCACCATACGGTAAGCCGGACATACACGATCACGGTTGTAATGGCTAACGATACAGGAAGGATGTGCATTATCAATTTCGGTACCGGGGAAACTGTGAATATCCCTTATCAAGATACTGTGGGAACGACGATAGACGAATATGCTAGATAATTATATAGTTGGTGTTTGAAAAAGGTAAAAACAAAAGGGTGATCCAATGCGAACTTTAGATTTCTCATCATTGTTACCCCCTAAAATGGTCAGCTACAAATCCCACAACATGTATGATATTATAATAGATACGGAAGTTGACTTGGGTAAGGATATGGTTGATCCGTCACCCTATAACCATACCAATGCACTTTCCGGTATCGGCTGGAAACGTACCGATCAGGACATTGTCCACATCCACGATAAAGACAGGGAGGGTTTGGAACTATTTAAAACTGATTTAGCATCAGCTAGATATGCTGTATTTCATAACGCTAAGTTTGATCTGTCGTGGCTACGTGAGTGTGGCATAGAAGTCACAGGTAAAATTATATGCACCATGATCAGCGAACATATCCTTAATCGTGGCCAGCGGAAAGGTCTATCGTTAAAGGTGCTGGCTGAGAAGTACGAGCTAGGGGATAAGTCATCCATTCTGGCCGAGGCGCTTTCATCGGGTGGTAACTGGAGTGACCTGCCCCTCGACGAGCGCACCGAATATCTCACGCAGGATGTGCGGCTTACGGAGGCTCTGTATAACGCACAGTTGGCTATGTATACTCAAGAGGATAGTCAATCACTTATCCCTATCAGAGATCTGATGTGCGAATTTTGCTCAGTGCTAACTGACGTAGAACGTACCGGTATGCAGATAGATCTCAATACGCTTTCCCGCGTGGACCGAGAGTACGAGCAAGAGGAGCATGAGTTGCGAACGTATCTCACTAGCGAGGTACATGATTTGATGGGTGATCTGGAGGTTAACTTAGCATCACCAGCACAGTTATCTCAGGTGATCTATTCCTGCCGCCTCACGGAAAAAGCTATCTGGAAAGATATGATGAATATCGGCACGGATGATAGCGGCAAACCTTTGCGAAGGCCGCGCATGAAGGATAAGCAGTTTCAAGAGGTGCTACGGAATTGCTTTGTGCGGATCAAGAAGGTGCGAGCGGTTGCCTGCACGGACTGTAAAGGGTTTGGCAAAGCTTATAAGATCAAGAAGGATGGAAGCAATTTTGCTAAACCTAGTAAGTGCCTCACCTGTGAGGGGCGTGGTAGTATTTATATTGATCTAGCAGATAGGGCCGGGCTTGACATGAAACCTAGTCTCAACCTGGCTTCAGCGGGAGGGTTCAAGACAGACAAGAAGACGTTAGAAGCACTGGTCTACAAATCTAGCGGGAGGGTACGGAAATTTATTACATCTTTGGTACGTCTATCAGCAATTGAGACTTACCGGGCTTCGTTCATTGGTGGCATTCTGAGAGGTATTAAGAGTGATAATTTACTTCATACTAATTTTAATCAGTGCATTGCTGCTACCTCTCGTTTAAGTAGCTCCGGCCCCAACATGCAGAACATGCCGCGTGCCAAGACGTTTCCAGTTAGGCAGGCGTTTGTGAGCAGGTTTCATGATGGCGAAGTGATAGAGGTAGACTACAGCCAACTGGAGTTCCGAGTGGCTGGTATATTGGCACGGGATGATACGGTTAAAGCTGAGGTTGAAAACGGCTTTGATGTCCATTCGTATACTGCGAAAGTGCTCACTGATAATGGCGAAGCAACAGACCGGACAGGAGCAAAGCCAAGTACATTTCGGCCTTTGTATGGTGGTACACAGGGCACTGCTGCACAGATGGTTTATTTCGTGGAGTTCTTCAAGAAGTACACCCAGATCTTTAAGTGGCATGAAGCCTTACAATCCGCAGCAGTTACACATCAGCGTACTCAAACGGCTACCGGCAGACAATTTGATTGGCCCAATTGTGAACGCACACTAAGTGGTAACGCTAATTACAAAACGCAGATCGTCAACTACCCTGTGCAATCAGTGGCTACAGCAGACATTGTACCTCTCGGTGTGATCCTGCTTAATAAAAAATTACGTGAACTGAACTATCGCAGTTGCATCTTTAACACTGTACATGATTCTGTATTGGTGGATTGCCCGCCGGAAGAGGTTAACGAGGTAGTTAAATTTGCACCAAGATGTTTGGTGGCGGCACAGCAAGAAGCGTTTGATAGGTTTGGCCTAGAGATGTTTATCCCCCTGGCCTGCGATGTCACACGAGGAAAAAACTGGATGGACCAAGAGAAAATATCTTGACATTTCTATTATTATGTTCTATATAGTATATATAGTACTGGGGTTGGCGCGGCCAACTCCCAATCAGCTGGAGTTACAATATGTCTGAAGTAGCAGTATTGGAAAACGACGACCTGAGCGACCTGTATGCATCCTACCAATCAGGGCCAGTTCTCTCGCAAGTAACATTGAACAAGCCAGGCATCTTGCCTACAGGCAACGTGGTACCTCTTGGGGTGAAGGTTACCGGCACTACTCATGGAGATGTTTACGGATCTAAGGTTCGCTTTCGCATCTATATGGATCGTATGCAGACATCTGTGTATGATGAGGACACTCAAAACTACTCCAATATGTCTATGTATTTTTCGACGTACAAGGGTGTGACATTGGATTGGTATGGTGGGGACAAATGTGGGTGGGTTACGTCTAAGGAACGCGAGGCGCTGAAGGTTGTTGACCCTATCGCTTACGCTGTGGCGAGGAAAGTTAAACTGTCACGTACACTATTCGGCACCATCTCAGTTGACGATGCGGTTAATGACGCCGGGGAGTCAGTCGTGGTTGAGGATGTAGTGTGCCGTATGAAGCTTGGGCCGTCCAACTTCTTCGAGATCTCTGGTGTTATCGGTAAGATGGTGGCACAGGATTGTTTGCCGATCATGTATGATGTACAGTTCAATTTCCGTATGGAAAAGAAAGGTAGCAATGAGTTTGTGGTTCTCAGCTATACTCCTCTGCTAACCAAGCGTCACGAACTTACCGTGGAAACCGTTGAAATCAAGAATAATTTCTTGGATCTGATCCGTGTAGACAACGACAAGGTTCTCACTCGGATGCGTGCTAACGTAGGTAACGACACGGACTCAGAGGTATTGGATCAGTTTGATCCTGATGTGATTGTCAATGAGATGGATGATGAAATCCCGTTTTAAGTAGCACTCTACTCTAGGAGATCCGCATGGGCTGGCTTATAGATCAATTAGAAATAGCCATTGCAGGAGATCCTAGAGATGGCTATGCAACGAAGAAAATTAGGCCACGAGGTTACAATATGATTGGGTTACAAGATAAGATTGATATCTTCCTATCTGGTTCTGACAAGATACCTGCCTCTATCCTCAAGAAAGCATCTGATATGTTTGCACAGAAGCTGGAAAAATTCCATCATGTGCGGGAAAAGAGTTCGCGTCCTTCTCTATCTCAGGTGGGAAAGCCCTTCTGTCAGTTGCACGCAGAAAAGCTAGACTGGCCTAAGGTAGGAGAGGACATCTCATTCAGTACTAAGATGCTGTACGGAGATATGACCGAGACTCTCATGGTAGCCATCTTACTGGCGGCAGGTGTAAATATTACAGACACTAACCGCAAGGTCAAGTTCCCCTTGGACGATGGCGCAGTTTTGAACGGCGAGCTTGATGTTATAATTGCTGACGATAACGGTGATGATCCCCGTGTGTGGGATATCAAAAGTGCATCAGACTTCGCGTTCAAAAAGAAGTTCCGCTCGTATGATGATCTTCGTAACAATGATGATTTCGGGTACATGGAACAACTATTTGGCTACACACATGCTCTAGGTAACGAGACCACTGTGGGTGGTTGGATCGTTATGAACAAAGTATCCGGTGAGATTAAGGTGGTTGAAGCGGATCAAGCCGACTATGATAGTTATGTGGCTCGTATTAAACAGGTAGCTGATCGTTACGAGTTGGCTACTGCTGATAATTTTAAGCGAGACTTTACCGATGAGGAAGAACTATGGTACAAGAAACCTACTGGCAATCGCAAGCTAGGTATGACCTGTGGGTATTGCAAGTTCCGAGAAACATGTTGGCCTGGTTTACGCCATGAAAAAAACCCCCGCTCCAAATCGGCGACCGCGTTCAACTTCTACACGCACTTCGAGGATCTCGATAGCGTCAGCTAAGGATAAAGGCAGACGGCTCCAACAGTGGGTTAGGGACCAGCTAATGAAGGAGCTACCCGGCGTAGAAGAGGGCGACGTGACCTCTACTCCGATGGGTGTGAATGGGCCGGATGTAGGGCTGAGTCCCCTAGCTCGTCGCTTGTTTCCTTGGACTGTTGAATGTAAGGCCAGAGCTAAGTTTGGTATTTATTCCGCTTTGGAGCAAGCCGAGAATAGCTTATACGAAAGAACTAAACCCCTAGTTATACTGCGCGGGGATAGGAAACGACCTCTGGCACTCTTGTACGCAGATGATTTCTTGGAGGTATTTAAATGTGTGAAGACGAAGAAGACCTATACGGCGAAGAAGTAACTGATGTGTTCATCCCGGATAATTGTGTTGGATTCTTTATTCATGTTAATCCTGCTACTTTCGTACTAGAGGTACGGCAGGCAGTATTTGTGCAGGAGGACTCTTCAGGGAGCGATGAGAGTATCTACATTATGGAATTAGGTAGGCGGGTATCAAATAAACTAGGTGATGTAATTGCCTCAATCGTAGGAGAAATGGATGAGCAGGCTAAAGAATTTAGTTCTGCTGTTAAAGAGGGCAACATCACGTATATCAAGTTTCCTAGTAGTAAGGAAGTACACTGATGACTGGAGAAAAAGTGCGTAGTGTTATTTTAAATGAAGCAAATGCGCTTGTTAGCGGTACTCGTGCTGACGATTACGGGGATGCGTTTATTAACTTTACCAATATTGCTCAAGGGTGGGAAGTTATCTTGGGCACTGAGGTTACCCCAGCCCAAGTAGCACTGATGATGGGTTGGGTGAAGACTGCCCGACTTATTAACTTCCCTGACCATCGAGACTCTTGGGTGGATCTAGCTGGTTACGCAGGTCTGGGAGGGGAAGTATCTGCAATCTCTTCCGGCCATGTTCGTGCAAATGGTGATCATGATGACAAAGCTTTTGTGAAGTTTAATGAGGAGGGGTATGGTGAGATCTGATTTATATCAATTAGCCTTGGAGCAGATGGATAATGAGAACGCTGATATGGAGGAGGTACGTGTACAAAACCTGTTGTATTCCAAAATTTACCATGCATTAGATTACACGCCTATCGGTCCACGCGAAAAGAGAGTGGAAATGACCTCAGCCATCTGTGACCTAATTAAAAACACAATGATTGAGGATCTAAGGGATGAAGAAGAAAGTTTATCAGATAAGATCCATTCAGAATATAGCCATAAAATTAGCGAGGTCGAGAAGCTAAATGTAAAATACAACGAGAACGTGGCGGTGGATGACGCAAAAGAGGAGATCGACCCCTCCTTTAATAAAGAGATTGATCCGTACAACAATACATATCTAAAAGATATTAAGTACGGTTACGAGGATAAGAATCTTATCGCAATGAAAGGCGTGCAAGGAAACGATAATCCAACTGACGGATATAGAGTATGGGTAAATATACCTGCCTATATGGGTCCAGCGCTTTGGTCTCTCGTAGGTGGGACAAGTGTACACAGCCTCAAGGAGGGAATCGAGAAGGCTTGTGAGTTGGTCACCAATATCTCCACTAAAGGTTCAGATCTCTCTAAGGCGCAAGACGGAAAGAAGAGTTAACAGCATAATGAAAGTACGTATTTCTATACAAGCTATTGTCGAGCAAGAGGCTTCCTGGATTCCCTCGGATGGGGATGACGGAATTCAGGAAGAGATCAAAGACATGGTCACAGATGCAATTGAGCAGTGCTTATTTGGATTGGAAATAACTAACATAAAGGTATCTATACATGGTAGAACAAATGACTAAATTCAAATCTTCTCGTAACCCTATGTTTCGGTCCAAATTTTCAGAAGACATTTTCAATCTCAAATACAGTCATGATCTGTGCGAGAGTTATGGACAGTTGGCTAAGACGCTGGTACATGATGTGTGTGGTAGCTTCCGGTCTGATAAAAATATGCCGGAGGTTCGAGAAGCGGCGTTGATGTCTCCGACTGAATTGGACCAACTAGTTGAGTACGTTGCAGATTTGAAGTTTGTTCCCGGTGGTAGGTATCTGTATTACGCAGGTCGCAAGAAGCGGTTTTACAATAATTGTTTCTTGCTGAAATCTGCTGAGGATACTCGTGAAGATTGGGCGGATCTCTCGTGGAAGAATGAGTCCTGCCTCATGGTTGGGGGAGGGATCGGGAATGACTACAGCGTGTACCGGCCTAAGAACACTCCTCTAGGCTCGACAGGAGGTGTGGCTAGTGGTCCCTTGCCAAAGATGCAGATGACCAATGAGCAAGGCCGGCAGGTGATGCAAGGTGGATCACGTCGTAGCGCTATGTACGCCTCTTTAGATCATCAGCATGGTGACATTTGGGACTTCCTACACGTTAAAGATTGGGACACCATGCCAGTTGGTTCTACTGGCCTGACGCTCAAAGAAATTAAGGAACAGGATTTTAATTTCCCTGCCCCTCTTGATATGACGAACATCAGTGTTAACTATAATACTGAATGGCTTACGAAGTTTTGGGAATCAGGTGATGTTGGTAGCGTGTTCCTAGAGAATGTTAAACAGGCGATGAAATCTGCTGAACCTGGATTTAGTTTTAATTTCTTTGATAAGGAAAACGAAACAGCACGGAACGCCTGTACTGAAGTTACCTCAGAGGACGATAGTGATGTATGTAATCTAGGTAGTATTAACTTTGGACGGATTAATTCTCTAAAAGAGTTGATGCATGTGGTAGAGTTGGCTACTAAGTTTTTAATCTGTGGTACATTGCGTGCCGACCTACCATATGCTAAGGTGTACGAAGTGCGTAAGAAGAACCGCCGGTTGGGTCTAGGCTTAATGGGTATGCATGAATGGCTGATTAAGAAGGGTTACCCCTACGAGGTTGGTCCGGAACTTCACCGCTGGCTGGAAGTGTATAAGAGGGTGTCCAGTAAGACTGCTAATGAATTCTCTGATAGCCTAAGTATCTCTCGTCCTATTGCCGTGCGTGCTATTGCTCCTACCGGCAGCATTGGTATCCTAGCCGGTACATCAACCGGGATTGAGCCAATCTTTGCGGTGGCATACAAGCGACGGTACTTGACAAACGGTACGAAATGGCGCTATCAGTACGTAGTAGATAGTGCAGCACAGGAACTCATAGACTTGTATGGAGTAAAACCGGAGAATATCGAATCAGCACTCGATCTAGCTCCGGACTATGAGAGGCGAATTAAGTTCCAAGCCGATGTCCAAGACTATGTTGACATGTCTATCAGTTCCACAATCAATCTGCCGCAATGGGGTAGCAAGTTAAATAATCCGGATACTGTACCAGACTTTGCGAATACGCTAGCTAAGTACGCACACCGACTCCGGGGAATGACTGTATACCCTGATGGAGCTAGAGGTGGTCAGCCTCTTTCTCCGGTAGAATACAAGGATGCTGCTGACCGACTCGGAGAAGAGTTTGAGGAACATGTTGAAACACATGATATCTGTGACATTACTTCAGGAGGAATGTGTGGAGCGTGATACAAAGCCTAGCCGGGTAGCCAAGATGGGAAAACCACTCAGCGCTTTTGAAGACGGTATGCGGGGATTTACCAACAATCGGGCAAATCCTTTTAAGTCCCAAACCTCCCATCCTGCTAAAGAATGGGAGAGGGGATATAACAAGGCATACTTTTCCAATCTAACTAAGGTAAAAGAGAAAGAACGAATTCGTACAACTGAAGCGGAGTACTGCTGAATTTATCGGGAAGGAAAGGTAATCTGGTGTTAGGTATAAAGGAACAGATAACTGGTTATCTCGGCGAGTTAGCAGTTGAGCGCTTCTTCCTGTGGCAAGGAATTAACTGCCGTCGAGTCAACTTCTCCAAATTTGACGCCTTAGTAGATGAGGAAGGTTGCGTATACAGATTACAAATTAAGACCTCCAGAAAGTTTAACTGGAGGATTACTGGAGGACGGAACCGCCAGAAACCTTATTCCTTTGACGACATCGATGGGGTAGTCCTTGTACATATAGACGCGGAAGGTAAAGATGAATTTATCTTTTTGTCAAAGGAAGATGTAGCACATTTCCCGGCTAATAAGAATGATCAGTTTTATGGTCAAGTGGGTTGGAATAATTTAAAAGCATACTTACACTGTTGCAAGGATAATAAAAATGCAAGTTGAGCGTAAGCAGCACACCGGCAATGATCTCACAGTAGTGAACGCTGCACGAGTTAGTTTTAATAAAGAATCATCTTACGTGGGGCAAGGACCAAATCGAGATCTCAAGCTGGAAGACCAGAAGTTAATTAGGTTTCTAGCCAGAGAGGGTCATTTCACCCCGTTCACGCATTGTCATATCACCTTGTACGAGAAGGTTCCCCTCTTCGTAGCGAGGCAACGGTTTAAACACACTGTAGGGTTTTCATACAACGAAGCCAGTAGGCGTTATGTGGATAATGACCCGGAGTATTACACCCCGGATGAGTGGCGGGGCCAGGCGAGTAATAAAAAACAGGGGTCTTCTGATGTAGTAATCGACATCAACCCAGTTACCCAGAACGGCAGAGCTATGGTGGATGACTACCAGCGAGTACTTAATAGGTGTGACATTGCATACAAGTCTCTGTTGGCTAAAGGGGTATGTCCAGAGCAGGCCCGTATGGTGCTGCCGCAATCAATGTACACAGAGTATTACGTAACTGGATCGTTGATGGCTTTTGCACGAGCGTACAATCTCAGATCTGATGAAAATGCTCAGGTTGAAATTCAACAGTTAGCAGGTATGTGGAATAGTATTCTAAGCGACCTGTATCCACACTCTTGGGCTGCGCTAGTAGAGTCATGAGTTATATAGTAGTGTAAAGGAAGGGATTTTAAAATTAGTTTAAGTCCCTCTCTTTAATCCTATCGATTTCTGCTTTGTTAACATTAATATTCTTTTCATTATTTATAGAAGTTATATCGAAGATTACTTTTTCTAATTTTAGATATGATATTCTTTCATTAGGAACGTACCGCCAAACATAATCACCGTCAAATTCACCAGAACTTTTAGTTACACCAAATACAGTTTCAGTCATTCCTATCTTAACAATTAATGCACGTTCACCATCCAAAATAACTTTATCACCTTCCCTGAATTGCGGATTGAATTTAAACTTTATTCCTTTAGAGAAACTAGAAACAAAATCCTTCAGTATAAATGCAATAATAGCCGATATAAGGATCGCTACCCAAGGGAGAATTAGTCCTGTTAGATCTTCTGTAAGGGTATTTAACGATGGTACATCTGGAGTCATGTTCTTTTACCTTTTTGTGAACCCAGTACCAAAGTACATACCAGTGATGGCACTAACTAGGTGAGTGTCCAACGGTGTGATAACGAATCCATGAAATGATCGCCACGTAGTAAGCTTATCCGGCCCAAACAGCCAGTTCCAAAGCCCCCCTTGTAGTTCAGTATATCCTACAGTGACCATAAGAGGGATGTCTAGTAACGGCGCAGACAGTGCAGCTAGCTTAGGCAGCAAGATGATAGCGAATACAGCCGTCAAGGCTATGATGCGTCTAGTCCACGCGAAATGAGTATCTTTTAACCCGTATTCCCTAGCTGATGCAACAATTTTATCCTCGGCAGTAAGCGCCGTGATGTACATTTTGTTATGCTCTTGAGCAGATTTAATTGACTGCCCCCATATAGACATAACCCCGCCTAGTACGGTTGAGAATAACAGGGTGAATATCTCTAAGGGCATACCACCAGTACCTCCCATGTTATTTAACCTCCACTATTGAAATTTCCTTGGTTCAAGGCACCTTCAGACCTTCCATATTCCATAGCTCGTTTCCCAAAATACTTTTCTATCCACTCCAGATCCTCCACTAATTGTATCATGCCATCTGGATCTTTGATGGGAGGCCGATTAATTCGAGAAAACACAAGGTTGGCGTATTCTTCACCTTTGCCTCCCCGCTCTTCAGGCTCATTTGCTAGAAAATTGTATAGCAGGCGTTCTTTTTTCTTACTATACTTGGACTTGAAATTCTTCAATGCAGTCAATTCTGGTTCATCCTCTTCCATCTGTTTTTTAACGCCGTCATTCAGACTCTTAATCGCCCCAAGACTTGTCGTAAAATCCATAACTCTACGAGATGCTGGCGTACCGGGTTTGGTCCCTCCTGCTTTGAACATGCCGATAAGCAGTTCACGTTTGCTGGGCCGGTTTTCTACGCCTTCCTCGCGGGGAGCGCTGATGTATTCCGGACTTGACAGTACATACGGAGCAAGCCTAGAAGCTAATACGCCTAGTTTTGCATTGAATGCGTTATCGTATGCGGGTACTTCTGTGTACATCCGTAGCTTCCATTCTTCAACACCTTGCCGCTTTAACTCAGTACCTAACGGTCCCGTGTCAATGATGGGACGACCACCTGTCAGTTGTTTTAGGATAGGCAGAGCATGCTTCTCCTTAGTACCCTCCTGTACAATGGAAGGCTGGTCAGGCGTGTCACTAAATATTGCATCCTCCAACGGGGTGTTTTTAATCAGATTCTTAGCAATGTTATCCACCGTACCAGCAACAAAGTTGGTCAATTCCGGCAATGGCATATTATTGAGGTCAGTTAGACCTGCCTCGGCCAGCACGCTTTGCATACGACGATCCTTAGGTGCAGGTACTCCCTCTACTGTATTCCACAGGTCTATTGCCGGACGGATAGGAGTACCAAACCCTCCTAAGAAATTACCTAGAGAAGCGCCTAATGCTAGTCCAACCTTACGGAACCACTGTGGATCTTGATCTTCTGAGCCAATAGAAGCGTTTGCCTCCTCAATTATACGTTCTATACCCTTCATGCCTTTCAGCACACCACTTCGACCATCCACGTTAAGTAGAACTTCCCCCGCATCCGATAACGGATTTGCAGACCTTACACCGCTCTCATGACCCCCAGCGTACAGAATAGCATTCGCAGCCCACATAAAACCTGGGACAGGAAAGAATGGTGTCATGTCAATGCTGGTGTCACCATTTGGATCTTTTAATTCATTCCAGGTATCCCCCCCATAAGCCCAGCGTAGGCCAACAGCTGCAGTTAACAGAGCGATACCACCAGCAGATTCAGCTAAACCCTCCTTCATTCTGTTAAGGTGCATCGTGCTGTCCCCAAATGATTGGGATAACTCTGCTATCTCGTCCGCAACCACACGTTTATTTACACTATACTTTCCTTTTGCATCAGGCTTTCCTTCGTATTTGGTATCCTTTAAAATATCAGGGATCTTCTTGCTATTCTTTTTGTAAGCTGCTAACGCCGTCTCTAATTCTCCTAGACGCTTCCTATTCGCTGAAGCAGTCTCCCTAACCCCTCTCAACTTAATTATAGATTGTGCAGATTTCAGTGCTCCACCACCCATATGATTGAGCGTATATACAGTGGCGTTCAGCAAAAAATTAGGGAATGGTATAGCTAAATATGCCGCCTTCGTCGTACCCTCACGCTTGTTAGCCCAAGCTTGGACTGAATTGACAGTTTCATTGAACTTCCATAGTTTAGGTAAACTATCACCAACATTACGAGATTGATAAGTTACTTCATAAGCTTTACCCAGACCTCGTGCTACCATTTCGTCATCTAGTAGGTCTAACCTGTTCTCCCCGATGATCTGTTCCGGGGTGAGAATATCTCCACCCTCCCATACGCCACGGTTAACACGGAAATTGATCTGAGTCTGTATCTCACTCATGAACGCAGCAGCTTTAAACATCTGATCCTGCGCCCGGTTCAGTACGTTAACGCCGCGCACAAAATTTATCATCGCCTTGGTAGTCGGTGAAGTTGCCTCTTTCCAAAGTTCCCCGTTACCAAACGTATCACCCATAACCTTGTTTACTCTGGGATCAATCTCAGACAGGTACGTAACAAAGTCAATGGAATTCTCTGGGTCAATTATACGAGTCGCGAACCTCCCAGATCGAGTAGCCTTTTCCGCACCCGTCAGAGGAGGTAACCCTTGCAGACCTCTGTCCATATTAATAAACTGGTCATCCAGCCAAGATCGAAGTGTAACCTCTGGAGCCTTAATAGTGGAACCAGCTATGTTACGCAGAGTGGTCGCGGGTTGAGACACAATCAAACCCCGCCATGCGTCGATAAGTCCGTACTTAGAAGCATTTATCTCATTCAGGGTCATATCTTGTGAGATAGCGTTACCGTAGTTTTTCAGGCCATCAGGTACATTATCCTCAGCCTTGGCTACCTTAGGCCAAAAAATATCACTCAATCCTGATTTAAATTGCAGCGTTTTACCGGCCTGACTGCCTTGATAACGATACATATCCAAGAAGTCTTCTGCATTAATGTGCTTCCCGGTATCAGACAGGGCTGCGTTGTATTGATCAATGGAATTCTTAATGGTACTGGGAAGCTTACCAGTAGCGTCCAGACGTTTCATAACAGATGCCGATGCTTCCATAACACTCATTCTGTGATCAACAAACGGCGCCAGTTCATCCCGATTAGTGTCATACATATTTCTAAGGACCGCTTCCATCTCACCCATTTTCTCAGGAGAATCAAAAAAGGCACTCAGAGCATCCATTTGTGTGCGGTCATCGCCAACCAGTTCGTCCATTTGCCTAGTGATGTTACGAATGCTATCACGGTCAACGAACTTCAGCTTGTTCTTATCCCTGTACTTCCTAGTCCTCGCAAAGCGTGAGCGTTCCGTTAAAACTTCTAACTGTTCAGGAGCGAACGAAAAGTCCATGCGAGATATTAATTCTTCATTGTCTGGTTGAGCACTAATAAATTCAACCTGTAGGGTACCGTCATCGTTCTCCCCGACTACACGGCCCATAGTATCAAAATCTTGGTGCTCTCCTTTTATTGCATTTCTGGCATTTACACGATCAGGTTCTTTGCCGCTTTTTAATTTTACGTATAGGCCAGCCTTTTGATCCGCATCAGCAATGCTGTCTGCACGAGCCGCAGTACCCTGAATAGTCGTTCCTTCAAGTTCATCCATCACGGCGTTAAAGGCTTTCTCGTCTCTACCTTTACGCAAACCTTGTATAATACCCTCTCCGGCAAAACCAAATGCACCGCCAGCAAGCATACTAACACCAGTAGCGCCTGCAATCCCTAATACAGAATAATCATCACGAACATCTAGATCAACTTCAGCAGTCTGTATAGCAGTTTCCATGTACGGAGTTATAACTGCCTCAGGGAGTGCTGCACCTACAGCGGCTGTCTTTATGGGATTACTCGCAATAGCTTGAGTCATCTTAGTCTTGAGTGACCCTTTGATCAAATTATTGATAATAGGGCGTGCAACCATCATACCTACTTGCTTACCCAGACCAAGCCCTAAAATGTTAACAGGATCTGAAACGGCAAGATAGGCCCATTGACCTATACCTTTTAGACCCTCAGCCGTATCCAGGCCGATTAATGTTTCCATCTTGTCGTCAACGGTTTCATATAGAGTACCTAGTCTACCTTTGTATTCCTCATCTTCAATATTCTTAATGTAGTTCACAAAACTCATGGTGTGCATAGTGTTAGATTGCATACCCCTATAATCATACAAGAAGTTATCAAACGCTTCCTTGGGCGTGGAAGGGTCTTTGCCTCTATCGTGATTATACTCCAGAAGTGTCTGTGAAAGATCACTATCCATTATAACGTCTTGTACAGTCAGATCCTTTTCGGGGGTAACCTCTGCCATTACGGTGCCACCTTTACATATTTA
>TARA_R110000851_G_scaffold124602_2_pt1 | contig 16879 bp, 5 predicted proteins | sample TARA_R110000851 | Tara Oceans TARA_R110000851 (sample SAMEA4397627) | marine metagenome | biome: Polar Biome; feature: [DCM] deep chlorophyll maximum layer (ENVO:01000326); material: water (ENVO:00002006), including particulate matter (ENVO:01000060) such as... | depth 17 m
GCCCTTCAAAATGCTTTGCTTCGCGGCGCTGATAGATCTCTTGCACCAATAGCGGCAATGGGCCAGTCATTCCTCAATAAGATGCTTAAAGAAACACCAAAGTATATCCTTAAGGGTGTTGTAGAACTCACAGAGCCCCATGTTATCGTAGGTAAAAAGATCAAAGATACTTCAAGAGGAATTTTTCAAAAGATCAAAACCGCGGAGACCTTCGCCGCGCTCCAAGGTGAGTTACCAGAAGCACCTGCCGGTAATGCAGATTGCGGGCCTGACATACCAGAGTTAAATGCTAGCCAGCAGCAAGCAATTCAGCAGTCAAATGCTGATATAGCCAATCTTCCCTCCCTAGAAGAGATAATATCTCAAATGCAAGCCGAGATAGATAGAGTATTTCCTGATGGGTTCCCTGATGCACTTAAGCCCTCGGTAACAGAAAGGGGCATCGATCTTGTTGGAACAATACCCTACACTTTGTTTAACCCGCCAATAACACCATTTGGAATTGTGTATCTTCTCCTGAGATTATCAGAATTTGGACAACAAGAACTTCAAATAGATGAGAATGATTGTTAGGATCGATAGATAAAGAATTGATTATCAACTATTTATAAAGGTAAGGCACTATTATGATTGGATTGTCCCCTAAATTTCCACTACTGTTTGATGACTATGTCGGAGCATATTCTCTTAATACGACATTAAAAGAGGTAGTTAAGCAAAACTTTATTAATTTAATGTTGACAGTTCCCGGCGAGAGAATTGCTGATATTAAATTTGGAGTTGGCTTAAGAAAATATTTATTTGAATTGAATACGCCTGGATTGCAAAATCAAATTGCTTCCGATATTCAATCTCAAACAAATAAGTATATGTCGTTTGTATCCTTGGGGGCTGTATCATTTAATAAAAGCCAACTTTTAAATGGATATGAAGACCAAATACTAATTATTTCAATAACATTCTCGGTGCCATCAATTGGAGTGGATAAAGAAATAGTGGAAATTGGTTCTGCTGTTCAAACCATATAGGACGACATAGGTTATGGCTGACGATAGAGCAAACAATAGCAAAAAACAGTTAAAAGTTATTAACTATGCAGGACGTGATTTTAACTCAATTAGAAACAATCTAATTGATTATGTTAAAAGATACTACCCTGACTCTTTTAAAGATTTCAATTCGGCCGGCTTCGGCTCACTGGTATTAGATACTGTCGCATATGTGGGCGATGTATTATCGTATTATGCAGATTATCAGCTAAATGAAACATTCCTAGATACTGCAAACGAGTACGACAATGTTGTAAAGATTGCAAGACAGCTTGGATATAAGTATGCTGATTCTTTTTCGTCAGTTGGAACAGCACAGTTTTTTGTCTCGGTTCCAGCATCAACTGCTGGGGCCCCGGATGAAAGTTATATTCCTGTACTTCAGGCAAACTCAACTTTCACAACTACTGCTGGCCAGAACTTTACTTTAATAGACGATGTAAACTTTACAGATCCAAACAATCCAATTATTGTTAATAAAGTTAATGCTTCAACGGGCGCCCCGACAGAATTTGCTATTAAAGCAACAGGGAGAGTTATATCTGGCCGCGTTGAAAGACAGACTGAAACAATTGGAGAGTTTGCTAAGTTTAGAAAAGTTTCTTTAAGTAACTCTGATCCAGTTGAGATTATTAATGTATTTGATACAGAGGGCCATAGATATTTCCAAGTTGATCATCTGGCTCAAGAAATAGTTTTCAAAGCGATTAGAAACAATAATACTGATAGCAACATAGTTCCATCGATCCTTAAGGCTATACCAGTAACAAGAAGATTCACGCTAGAAAGAGATAGAACAAATGCATATCTACAATTTGGATATGGTTCGGAATCTGAATTAACAAATGAATCAGTTGTTGACCCAAGTAAGATAGTGCTTCAACTACATGGCCGCGATTATATAACACAAGAGAGTTTTGATCCAACTAACCTAACAGAGACAGATAAATTTGGAGTTGGTCCTTCCAACACTGAAATAACAATTCTCTATCGGGTAAATGATTCAACAGATGTTAACGCTGCAGCCAATACACTAACACAGCCTTCGTTTCCTCTGTTGAGATTCAATAGCCCACAGAGTTTGAACTCATCGCTATTGTCCCAAGTTCGAAATTCTCTAGAGGTGACAAACGAAGACCCAATTGTGGGAGATATACAGATCCCAAATGCTGAGGAACTTAAGCAAAGAGTATACTCCTTTTATGCGGCCCAAAATAGAGCTGTAACAATTCAAGATTATAAAGCTATTTCTTACGCGATGCCTCCGAGTTTTGGAGCGATTCATCGCTGCACTTTTGAAAGAGACTTTGATTCTTTCAAGAGAAACTTAAATATGTATGTTATCTCAAAGGACAAGCTTGGATTTCTAACTGCTACTAATAGCACAATTAAAGAAAACTTAAAAACTTGGCTTTCAAATTATAAGATGATCAATGATACTATTGATATAAGAGATGCACTAGTGGTTAATTTTGGAATAAACTTTTCAATTGTTGCGGATTTAGAAGAAAACAGATTTAATGTTTTGAATCTGGCTACCCAAAGATTAAGAAACTTCTTTGCAAATCAACAGTATGATATTACTGAGCCATTGTATATTGTAGATATTTACAAAGAGTTGAACAGAGTCCCGGGCGTAATAGATGTAATAGATGTTCAGATCTTACATAAACAGGGTGGTGTATATTCAAATACTGACTTTGATTTTGATAGTAACTTATCAGTTGATGGTAGATATTTAAACGGCGAGATAAATACAGTTTTTGAGTTGAAGTACCCAAGCGACGACGTTCAGGGAAGTGTAACCTAATGAGTATTCTAAGATATACAGCAAGTGCAGATAATACGATAACAAATGCATTTAATTATACACTAACTACCAGGGGTACTGGTTCCAATATGGGGTATGCCGACTCTCTTGAGGTTTTCTCTATCTATGGCGAGACAACTTCTTCATTAGGTAAATCCCAACAGCTATCAAGAATAGCTATTGAATTTCCGGTTAGTTCAATATCTGCAGATAGGACCGCCGGCACTATACCAGCATCCGGATCGGTATCATTTTATCTTAGAATGTACAACGCAGAGCATCCCTTCACACTTCCGCAAGATTTTACTTTAGTTGTTGCACCAATATCTCAATCCTGGGTAGAGGGCTCCGGCCTAGATATGGATGAGTATACCGATAAGGGAGTATCAAACTGGATTTCTGCCTCGGAAGGAGTTGCTTGGAGCACTGTTGGTGGAGATTACTTATCCCAAGATAACTACAATGTAACTTTTCCGGAAGGGTACGAGGATTTGGAGTTAGATATCTCGGAGGTCGTAGAGAACTGGATCAAGGGATTGTCCGGTGGAGAATATAACAACTATGGGTTTGGGATTCGCTTAACTTCTTCACAAGAAGCTTACTTTTCATCGTCAACGGGACAAAATACCGGCAGTATTATTCATAATACCAACGGCTCAACAGACACATATTACACAAAGAAATTCTTTGCTCGCTCCACACAGTTTTTCTTTAATAGGCCGACAATTGAAGCGCGCTGGGATTCCCGCGTCCAAGACGATAGAGAGAACTTTTATTTCTCTTCTTCGCGCGCCCCCGCTGAATTCAACTTAAATAGCCTGTATTTCTACAACTATGTAAGAGGCGGCTTGAGAAACCTGCCGCCAGTAGGAACTGGGGATCTTTCGGTATCTTTCTACTCAAGTTCGTTTGGAGCACCAACTGGATCTGCGATATCGTTATCAGCAGGGGGAAGCACGGTCTCTGCCGGCGATACAAACGCTACGGCAAGTTATGTGAGCCCTGGCCTCTATTCTTGTGAGGTGGCTCTTACAGCGGCTTCTACAGCCCTTCAAGAGATACACGATGTGTGGCACTCCGGGGGAGTAGAGTTCTTTACTGGCTCGTTCTATCCAGAGTTGATGCCAACTTACGATAGTGCTCCGACATTTAATAGAATCACGTCCTGTAAGAATCTTAAAAACAAATATTCTGTACAAGACACAGCAAGATTTAGATTCTTTGTTCGGGATAGAAACTGGTCTCCAACGATTTATACAGTTGCGACTGCAAACAATCCAACTGATATTATTGAGAGCGCCTCGTTCAGTATTGAAAGAGTGACTGATCGGTATACTGCAATCTCATATGGAACCGGTTCAGATCTCAGCACTTATTTATCTTATGATAAAGAAGGTAATTACTTTGATTTAGATATGTCTCTCTTAGAGGCAGATTATATGTATGAAATAAAGCTGTCATTCTATAATGATAGTATTGGCGCATGGCAAGAACAACCTCAAACATTCAAATTTAGAGTTGAAGAATAATTAAAATATGAGTCTCAAAGCACTATTTGAAGATATATCTCTTACAAAAGTAGTCGCAGATAAAACAGCAGCTGAAATAGGTGATGTTGTAGAATCTTATGAATACCATAAAGCAGATATTATCGATGAAAAACGATTTGTTCCTGAAGTAGATTTTTCTAAACCAGAAAATTTTGCAAAATATGGATCAGCTGAGAAGTACTATGAAGATTCGTTTACATACATACATTCTCTCTATCCCTATGATGGCTCACTATCAGAGAAACTTCAGTGGCGAAACAGTGGCTCTTACATAGATCTTTATATTTTTGATAATGAATACCCTAGAACCACAGGATATATTAATTTTTCTACTGATGGGTGGGGTTCGATCGTTGGAAGTCTAGAAGATGGGTATGGTTTATCTGACGCGTTAGAATATATTGGTGTTAAAGGTGGTCCCGGAATCGGTGGAGGGGTCCAAAACCAGTCTTCAAATGTTTGGGATCCAAACAACAACCGCGAGTCCAATCTAGAAATTGACTTAACAGAAGGTGTTACAGTTGAATTTTGGTTGAATAAGGAAGCATTTAATAACTCAAATACTGAAAAAGAAGTTATCGTAGACATCTGGAATAATGAGCAATCAAGTTCTGCTGACTACGGAAGACTAAGACTAGAGTTGACCGGCGCAGCATCAACACCTAGCTGGCTCGTTACTATACTCTCGGGGACGACTGGTGTGCAATGGCAAGCAATTGGTTCAGCCACTAGTACGACGGTTGCTGATGGAAACTGGCACCACTATGCCTTTTCGTTCCTATCTGCCTCCACGGGAATCACAACCAAATCTTATCTTGACGGAGCTTTGCAGACAACAGAAACGATCGGTTCTGCTGGTATAAATAAGATCCCCGGCTCAATGCAGGCAAATATTGGGGCGCTCCTAACATCTGTATCTGGCACCGCAGCTCCAAGTGATACTACTATAGGATATGGAAAGTTATCAGGTTCTCTAGATGAGTTTAGGTATTGGAAGACACAAAGAACTTCTGAAAAGATCGGTAGATATTGGTTTACCCAGATCGGCGGCGGCACCAATACTGATCTTGCAAATACAGATTTGGGAGTTTACTATAAGTTTAATGAAGGAATAACCGGTGTAACCGCAACAGATAGCACCGTCTTGGATTATTCTGGTCGCGTCACCAATGGTACTTGGACTGGATATTCTACTGGGGCCAGAAACGTAGGTTCTGCGATAGTCTCTTCTTCTGCTGCAGCAACAGAGTTCGCAGATCCCATTATATATTCTTTCCATCCGGATGTTGAAGCAAAGCTAAATTCTCTTAAGTTATCAGGTTCAACTCACGACTTTGAAAACTCATCTCAATTATTCACATTCTTTCCTTCTTGGATGCAAGAGAATGATTTTGAACAAGGAGGGGAACTCAAAAAACTAACACAGGTAATGTCAAGTTATTTTGATAACCTGTATCTGCAGATAGAGAGTTTCTCCGATCTACAGGACATCCAATACTTAAGTGGTTCTTCAACAAAAGAAAATGTTCTCGCCAATAGGCTTCTAGCTGGAAAAGGTTTCGTTGCCCCCGAGTTGTTCGCAGATGCAGATATTCTAGAGCAACTAGGAGATAGAGATGAGAAGAGGCAATATCGGGATTCTCTTTCAAACATCAAAAACAAGATCTATCAAAACATTTATAATAACCTGATAAATATCTACAAAACCAAAGGTACGCGCCAGTCCTTTCGCAATCTAATCAGATGTTTTGGAGTGGATGAGAAGATATATCGTCTAAACGTTTATGGAAACAATGTTGAGTTTGAAATAAGGAATAACCGTGAGCTAAGTTCTATCAAGAAGAAATATATAGATTTTAGTCAAACATCAAATTTTGGCTCTACAGTATTTCTAACATCTAGCACAGATTCAAACACGGTTTCTTATCTGTCCGGTGCCTCCGAGCTTACAGGTGGATTTGCTAGTACATTAGAGACGTATGTCCTCTTTCCTAAAAAACCTGCCGCATCTGAGAAGGCATATTCAAATTATTATTACAATAATCTTACTGCTTCTTTGTTTGGCAGGCACACAGCAGATCCTTCTAATCCTAACTCTCTAACTTGGCCGACTCCAGATAATGCAAATTATCAAGTTTATGCTATAAGAGACGAGATTATGTCTGGTGATGTCAAATTTGTTTTGACCACTAGTGCAGGCGGCGTCTTGCCGACGATCTCATCTTCTTATTACCAAGAGGTTTATGATAATACAAACTGGGTATTTGCTGTTACGATCAAACCAACAGGGTATCCACTAGTTGATAGTATTGAGGGAACATCCACAACAGATTATGTAGTTGAGTTTAAAGGAACACAGGTCGACGCTGGCGTCGTTTTAAATTCATTCACAGTCACGGGCTCGTTTGACGCTACAAATGATGGCTACGGGCCGATAACAGGCTCTACTAGAATATACCTGGGTTCTCACAGAACAAACTTCACAGGCTCAACTCTTGAAAGCACGGACATTAGAGCAGGATATTGTAGATACTGGCTTGATGATATTGAAATGCCAATATTGCAAGCGCACGCTAAGGATATTTCTAACTATGGTACGGCACGTCCATCCGAGGATCCTTTCTTATTCCAAAATAATCAGGCCTTAAACCTAGACTTTAAGAGAGGTAACACGCTGGCTTTAAATTGGGACTTTGAAACAGTCACAGGCTCAAACGCTTCTGGCCAATTTGTTGTTACTGATTTTTCATCCGGCTCAACAGAAACGCAATCTACCCAATTTGGGTTCTTAGGTAATCTACTGGGCGCCCAGCACGCTGGCCAAGGATTTGGATTTCCTGTTAGCGATACTAATGTAATTGATGCTGACTATAATATTGCTGCGGAACTTCTAGAGCCTGAAAAATTGACCTCCGAGGATATGATTGAGATCCTCAGTGTTCAGGATGACATTCAATTTACAAGAGAGTCTCGTCCAATTAACTATCTCTTTGCTATTGAAAAGAGTATGTATGCGACCATCTCCGAGGAGATGATAAAAACGTTTGCAGTTATTACAGATTTTAATAATATTATTGGAAATCCTGTTAATAAGTACCGATCTGAATATAAAGATTTGAGAGTCTTAAGGCAGATGTTCTTTGATAGAGTTGGAAATACTCCGGATCTAGACAAATATATCGAGTACTACAAATGGTTTGATTCAGCATTAAGTAAGATGCTGCAGCAGCTGATACCAGCAAGCGCCGAGTTCTCTGATAATGTTGAGAATATTGTTGAAAGCCATATTCTTGAAAGAAGCAAATACCAACACAAGTTTCCTACCTTGGAATTCAAGAAGGCCGATCTTGCAGGAACGATTGAGTCTCCTCTTCCGTTAAGCCCCGGCTGGGAGTTCACTCACGCACCTCCACCAGCCTCCGGAGCCGAGCCAAACCAGGAAAACGTTAATGCTAACTGGTGGCTTACAAGGGCTGCAAGAAATAGTGGTCAACTAGCTAGCGGAGATGCAGCAGTTGATGGAAATAGGGAAAGAATATTCAAAAGTTCTATTCGTGATAACAAGCAGCGTAAAGAAAAGAACATTTTTAGGTTCTCAAATGATGAGCAAAAATTAATTGATGGCGGAACTAACTTTGCGAATAACAAAATTAAGAATTTTGTATTTGAAGCAACTGCCCCATGGGGCCCACTCATCCCTACATCTAATATTCCAAAAAATATTATGCTGTCTTTTGATACCGATGTTCAAGAAGAGCAAGATATCTCGGACGATTTGACCCCGGGCAAGAAGAAAAGAATTAGATATGCGATTAATCCGTCAATAAATAAAAGCGATGAGAATAATAAAGCGAAGGGTTCATACTTAACACCATTCTCATTATACAGTTCCTCTGCGACAACTGACTATAGTACAGTTATTTCGGCATCATTTAAACCAAATATAATAGTCACAAACTTGCATGAAGATATTGTTGGAGATAACGATACTAGGCCACTTCAAGGCCCATTCACTGAAAAGTTTGTCGGCGGAAGATACTATCGTCACACAGAGTTGAACGATGGAACAGATACTAGAGAAAACAGAGCAGAAGGATTCCGCTTAACTCTAGGGCTTGACACCGGAAGCGCTGGAATACCAGCTGGTGCTGTCGGAGCCTTGGGCATAGTTCCACCAAACTACCCATTTGTTGATTCTCCATCAGGTTCGGCGCCTAATGGCTTCTTGCCGGCCCTCAAAACAGCACATCGTCTGCGACCAGAGGGTACAAAGAGGTCTGTAAACATCAAGAATATTCTTATGACAACAGACTCTGTTGATGTAAGATTGTCTGGAACTATTGTTCACAACAGTATCGGCAACTATACAAAGAATTATCAAGTTGTTCAGACTTCGGGCAGAACAAATAACGATCTATTTTATAGAAATCAATCATTTAGTTTTGCTCCTTATCCAGAAACGCTAGCGACAAGAGGGCGCTTTCCTTTGGCCACTACTTCAACGGAAAATGTTGGAGGTAACTTAGATTATGCGCTGCCAAACAGAGATGGCTCTAATTCTAATAAAACTGTTTTTGTTAACAGGTTCTCTGCCCCCGGCTCAACCGCTGCATCTTCCAGAGGCTACTTGGATCCCGCACACGAAGAGAAATCAGCTTACAATGCTATTCCTTATCGTAATTTAGGGGTTCTAAATTATGGATTGTCTGGCTCTGCGTCGGTTGATCCAACGATCTCAACAACGATTAGAGTGCAAGATCAGATTGATAAGCCAAGAGGCCTAAGACAGAGACTTACTTTGCATTGTGGTCAATTCGGTGTGGACGCAGCGTATGGAACTTATCCAACAGTTGGTTATCCAACAATAGGTTCTTACCACAAGATAAACAGAAATAGAAGAAGAAGATTAGAAACATATGCTGCCTCAACTGTAACTGCATCAGTTTACGACAATGGGTTTGTAACTCACCCAATTCCCAGGTCTGATCAACAATACCAGTGGATTACGTCTTCTCTAAGTTCTAACTCAATCATCTATGGATATACAGAATTGAGTGGTGGTTACTTCGTACAATCGCTACCTACTATTAGTCGATCAGTTGATTATGAAGATGGAGATTTTAACTATCTAAGACTTACAATCATAGATCCTGTTAATTCTTCCACAAACACTCTTGGATTTCCGCTAGATACCGCAACTTCTTCTTATGTTAATGCTGACTATTGGGTATCGCCGGCCTTTGATAATACGGCCGATATGTTTAACACGATGATGTTAAACCGAAATGGCCCCTATCAGTACCCAACCTGGAAACAAGTTAGAGTAAGAAGCCATCCTGTTGTTAGAGCACATAGAAATGAGAACGTCTATTCTGTTGTTACAAAGAATACATATGATGCCTCTGTAGGAGCATCAAGAGGTAATACACTAAAAAGGTTCACAGAGCCGGTAGTATACTCTTCGGAAATGCCATTAAGACATACATTAAACGCGGGAGATGTAAGACTTACGTTTAAGAATTCGTTCGGTAACAAATTAATTCATTTTGCAAATTATGAAATTGATAATATAGAGAACACAAAAAAAGATTACGAGTCATCAGATTTATACTTTAATCGTATAAACTCTATGATCCTTAAGAGTAGAAACAACGATGACCGAGTTTCTAGTTTATTAACCTCTGTGTCAGTTGTGTACTCACAGAGAGTATATCCAGCATCTTACAACTCTTATCTTAACAGAACCAGAACAAGAGAAAGCTATACTATCTCGGATGTATGGGATAAAAATAGAACCAATCGAGTAAAAGCTGTTTCCTTTACCACCTCACAGGACTTTACAATAGCTGCTGATGCGTATGTCGGAGAAACCAGTATATGGCCGCTTGATGCTCACAACAACTATAGCACTACTTCTTCAATCCAAATAGCTATCAATAGTTCGCAGAATGTTCCTGACGGCGCAGGAGAGCTTCAGAACCAGTATTCAAGATACTTTATATCATCTTCTGTTTATGGACCAACTAGCGGAGTATTTCCTGCGGCCACATACGCCTCAAGAGTACCGCTAGGCTCAACTGCATCGATTCCAGTATTCGGTGGGGATCAATTTTGGGATGCCCCAGGACAATCAGGGAAACAACCTTATCAGACATACGAACAATATCAAAGAAATTTAAGGTTAATAGGCAAGGATTACTCCCTGGTACCAGAATTTAGAATTTCAAAACATATTGATGAATACTTACAAACCGATGATTTCACAACTTTAACTAGCATCGATGATCTTCTAGAGTTAAGTGGTACTGCATATACTAATTCGTCCGAAGATGGCTTTTTCAAAGAATACGCTAACTCGGACTTTATGAAATTCTTTGAAATTGTGGACAAAGAATATGAAGGCACAGAACTAGTAGATAACTCAATAATGTCTAAAGACTCCATTGGTCTTAAATGCTCGGCGCTATTGAAGTTCCTACCATACAAAGGGTTCTATCCAGCAGAGAGAACCCTAGAGTTAGCATCAATATTCAAAGAGTCCTATAAGGATCAGATTAGAACAGGTAATGAAACAGTTGACTACCGCGCAATATTAGAGCCTCTTTTCTCGCCCGGGATTATGTTCAATACAATTAAATCTGGTTTGGCTGTTAGTAACTTTGTTTTGCAAAACACTGCTAGCAATGCGACAGTACTGGCGGCAGTTAATACTGTAGAAAATGTATTTAATGAGTATACTGCATCAGTAACTGTTTTGCCGGAGGGAAGCTTAAGATTTGAAGGTGGATTAACTTTTAGTTCCTCACATATGAATGGAACTGATACGAGAGATAACGGATATTTCCCACAAAAAATACCATTTGAGGCCATATATCAACCGGCAACTTTCTTAACAGAAACTTATTTATCAGGCGCCGGAAATTATATTTATGATAGTGGAGTTGGCTCGTCAAGCCTACAAGTAGCATATGGAAATTACGATCACCATGCTGCTTGGTCGGGGGAAGGAAAAGAGAATTACCAGCTAGCAGTTGATAATTTCTTATGCGAAACAATAGACTTCTTTGGTCAGGGATTAACGAATATTGTATCCGACAGAGAAGAAAACTTTGGAACAGTAACCTCGGGTTCAGAATATAGAATGACGCTCAAACTATATCGTCCCTACGATTATTCCACAGGGCGACCTGATTATGATTCGTTCGATATCTACAGAAGACAGTCTGCATTTGGAACACCTCTGTTTACGAATGTTGATGGTTCAAGTTACAGTGCTAGTTATTCGCACCTGACTCCCTCATATTATGATGGTAGTGGCTCTGCAACATTCATATACACTGCTCAAAACACCGGTCAGCCTACTTTGGAAGAAATCCTAGCCAATACAACAATAGAGTTTGATAGAGACGAGTTTTCTCCACTGCAATTAAACAAGAGTCTGGGAACCGAGTATTCTTCATCTGTAAGAATGGAAGTTGAAGATAGTTTCAAATTAACAGAGATAATCAACTCAACCCCGAACGGAACGACAGATCTTAAGAAACAGTGGCTAATCCAATCAAAGTTTGAAACACCAATCTTAAACTTTGTAAATGCAACAGCGTCAGTCACTCCCCCGACAACGGATGTAGCAGTAGGACTTTCTAGGGCCAATAACCTATCCGGTTCTGGTATGTGGCATACATACGGGGATATCCCCTCTGGTACGAATGGCGCCTTCGCTGTAGTAGAGGATAACTTAAGATCTTCTTATGGCTCCCTAGCCAATGTAGTTGGAATGCCTACTGGACGACCACACAGGCTTGGAAGAGTGAAAACTAATGCTGTTCTTGAGGAAGCGGTAGTTGCTGTTCCATTCTTCGTTGGAGAAGACGGAAGAAGAAAGTTTTATAAACTTGATAGCAAGGCAATACCATCAATTAAGAAAACAAAGTCGCATCTTAAAAAATATGTATTCCCTCCAAGATTTGATTATGTAATCAATCCGGAAATGGATAAGGTTGCAATGTACGTGTTTGAATTTGGAATCCGGATCAAACAACAAGATATATCAGATATTTGGCAGAACTTGCCGCCAGATATAGGCGAGACATTTGAGAAAAGAGTATCCACTATTGAGCACAAACTACTATCAAGGCAGATTTTAAACAAGTCAGATAGGCCAGTTCGCAAGGATTTAAGATGGTTGGTATTCAAAGTCAAGAAGAGAGCACAAAAAGATTTCACAAGATACACAAAGATTGGCTTAGTTGATGATCTTTCAGTTATCCCAAGCAACATTAATAACAGAGACTATTCCTACAACTGGCCTTATGATTATTTCTCTCTGGTAGAACTAATTAAGATTGACGAGTCCATTGAGTATAAGGCACAAATGCCCCCGGATAGCACAGTAGAGGTAATAGGCAATGTTAATATTACAGCAGCCTCTCCAATTCCCGTAATTTTGGAAGGTGATTGATGCAGTTTTTTGACGATAAAGAAGAAGTATTGGACGTTGTATTGACTCCCTATGGAGAGTCACTTATGGCCAAGGGGCTTTTTTCACCAGAATATTATGCATTTTTTGATGATGATATTCTGTATGATGCGGATTATGCTGGCGTAACAACAGAATCACAAAACGATATTGAAGGCCGGATTCAAAGTGGGACTCCAAGAATTAAACAAGCATCGGTTTATGTAGGAGTTGAAAGCTCAATAAATCAAATAAATCAAATTATTAGAAATAACATTTCGGGCGCTTTTGGTGAAAACTCTCCAAGCGTAGTACAAGATACAGTAAATAATCCCATTTACAATTCAACTGAATTGCAAAATACGGGAGATAAATTTGATTTCTTATCAAAGCCTTTAGGCAGGTCAGCGCAGACTTCAAAGAAGCACCCTGCATGGTCGGTTGGAATGTTGAAAGGACAGATTTCGTCAAGCACCGGTTACCTAACATCATCAACAACGACAGAGCAAATACCTCAAATCAATATTGATATTAATTATAAGTTATTTGTAAGCAACACAAATAATCCGGCCTTACAATTCAGCAATGCGTCTGTTGAGTTCTCGGAAGTTTTATTTCCAATAGGACCAAATCAACAACAAAATGTATCGGGGGAGATACAAGCATCGGAATTTGATAATATTATATCTCAAGTTTTTGAAGATGGAACTTACTTCTCTCTAACAGATGGAAAGATAATTCTTGATATTGTAGAGGAAAATGTTGATTTTAAAAAAGAAAATTTTGATGTGCAAGTTTTCCGATCGGGTTCTTCCGTCGCGGGACTTGATGGTACCCCAACTCAATTACTTTATACAAACGATATTTATAATACTGTTGATACTGATGTTGAAAAATTTCTTACTGTTAGGGTAGATAAAGAAATCACCGATGCACGCATCAGTAATCTACCAGCCATAACTGATAATAGACTTGTAAAAGATCCAAATGTTACCAATGTTATTAGTACCAGGGAATTCCTCTTAAGAGATCTCTATGAACCTGAAACGGATATATGCGAATAATGTCTTTAAATATTATCAATGTAACTCCAAATATACAAAATATTATAATTGATCAACTGGATGATCAGTATAAATTTACTACAACGGTTAAGTTTCTTGCTCGTAATATGAGCAAAGTAAGAAAAGATTATTTTATTCTATATTGTATGGATAGTGGTTTGTTTGCTGAACTGGTGGGAAACCCGGGCTCCATATCCTCTTATATTTCGAAAGCAAAATCTGATAAAAATTTAGTAATTTCGCAAAATCAATTTCAGTATGAAAAAGGACTAGCATCAACTTATACCCCGGAGTATCAACAAGCAATTGCAATTGATGAGATACATGTTGATGAGAAAAAAATAGACTACTTGGCTGTTATTGCTGTTACAGCCAAACCAATAACTTTAAGAAAAATAGTAAATTATTCGGTCACAAACAAAGACATTCTTAAGGTCCTAGAAAGAGGAACACCACCGAGAAACAATATAGTTTTGTACGAAAACGAAGCCCAATCTAACATTTGGCTTGGTCCTTTTTATGTTGATAACTCGGGTGCATACCGTAAAACAAATAACTCCCTATTGTATTCAAAACAAGTACCGAATACAAAGGTGGTATATAGAAGCTTATTGAGCAAGAACTTGTTCAAAACGGTAGAGAATAATTTTGATAGTTTGTTTAATTTTAACAAGGGAATAAACACAAGAGATTCAATTTATAATAAATTAAGCACTGAAAGCACAAACTATTTTTCTGATTTGTATTTTGCAAAAACAAAGAATTTAGATCTGCCATTAAGCTTTAGTTTTAATAAATTGGCCTATTCTAAAAACAATACTTTATTTGGAAGATTAATCAAAAATAATTTAGATTTACTAAACTCACTTCAAGTAAAAGAAGTAAAGTTTCTAAGAAAAAGATTATCATCCTTCGTTCCTTCAAATCGACTGACTGCCGCTGGCTTAAGCGTTGACTTTGATAAGTTAGAAGAGCCAGTCGGTGGAGACACAAACTACGTTAACTTATTGAACATAGACACAATTCTTACTGTACAGTCAACAGATGCAGAGATTAAAAATAAAACGTTTGGGATGTACCAGTATGGAGTAGAGATTTCTCTTATTGATAAGACGGCTCAAACAATTACAGATCTTATAGACAATGAAAGCAATGGCCTTTCTGTTAACTCTGCTAGACTAAAAGATATTTATTCCGAAGCCTCCCTTCCTAACAATTATAACGTGTATGGCAAACAATTCATTGAATCTTACAAAGCAACGTATAAGCAAGAAAGAGAGCCGATAGTTATTAATGCTGTCAAAGGATATGTAAGCGCTCTATCAGTATTTTATGAAAACTTCTCTCTTTCCTTGCAGGAATCTCCTAATTCTTTAGCTTTGAAGATTTATGAGGCCTCAAATCCACTTCAAGTTGGACCAGAAGGTATCAACAATCTTATTGAAGTGATTGATGGGCTCATTAGCGAAATACGGATATTTATTAAGCGCGGCAATGTCCAACCCGGCGCAGCCCAAAATATAAATACGAGAGTTTCAAGACTTGGTAATGGATCTAGAATTATTAAAATAAAGCACTTTTTTGATCAAGTGGTAGATGCCGAAGATCTTATCAATAACGGATATGATTATTTATCAGTAGAAGAAGGCCAAGCCAATCAGCCAAGTTACTCTAACTTCAGAATTTTAAATTTTGAACAGTTTAATCAGGTTAAGACCGCCGAGACAACAAAATATGATAATCTTGTATTTAATGATAAGGATGATGTTTGTTTAACACCAAATTATTTCTCGATTTATGGTCAGCAAAACAAAGTAAATTTACCGGATCCCAGCTCGGATACAAATGATAGCGCAATTGCAACAAAAATTTTGGTTTCAAAAGCGTATAGAAATTCACCGATTGATTTAGCATCTGGTGAAATTAACAATAATAACACAGATACACCAGATCAAACACTGCAAGTAATTAAAAATAGCCTATTGCTTATGGATAGGAATAATTGCAACATCGAAATTCAAGTAGGACAAGAATCCTCGGGCCTGTTTGACGAAGTACAGAACTTACAGGATGCAGACAACTACATTGATGCAGCTGAAAAACTATCAGAACGTTCACCATTTGTGATTAATAAAACCGGTAGTGTTTCATTAAACAACTTTATATTTTCAACAGCTAACAACAATACCGAAGCAGTTTATTTAAATCAAATTGAAAAAATTGATACAGAAATGCTAATGTATCTTACTCAAACAGATTATTTTACTCTTGATAGAAATAAGAAAAATAAAAAAGTCAAGAACTTAACAGACAAAAAAGTTTTTGGCGCGAGAAACAACACTTTTGACACCTTTAATCAACAGGTAGTAGATCAGGAAGCAGCAAAATCAACACGAAGTACCAATTTGCCTACACTATTTAACCCTACGAGTAAACAAGAGTTTTGTCCTCCACAAGAGCTTGTGTATAGCAACATGACAAATAGTCCTATATCAGCTTCTCAAGTTCCTGATATTGCATTAAAATTTGGAAATATTAGAAAAATTGAATATTTGGCCGGGTTTAGACAAACAAGTAATTCGCTCTTTATGAAGGATCCTGTTTGGGTTTCACTAACTCAAGGTTTATTAACAAATATATTAAACTCTAGTACGACTTTACTGTGCAGGTTTGTAGAGTACGCTTCCCAGTTTAGCAAGTATGAGGGAATAAGTTACCCAATATATGATGAGATGTTTTTGATTGGTAATGATCTACCTGTAACCAATACGGATAGCAATGTTTCTGCTGGTATATCACTTGCTGGTATAGGCATCCCTACTAATGAAAGCAACGATGAAGTAGAATTTTCGTTTGCAGATGTGCAGCAGGTTCCGTTTACTCAAGCACTTAATGCCTCTACCCCGCAACAAATGCAAGAAGAGAATAATCCAAACGAAAACCTATAT
>TARA_R110000851_G_scaffold15345_2_pt1 | contig 16874 bp, 20 predicted proteins | sample TARA_R110000851 | Tara Oceans TARA_R110000851 (sample SAMEA4397627) | marine metagenome | biome: Polar Biome; feature: [DCM] deep chlorophyll maximum layer (ENVO:01000326); material: water (ENVO:00002006), including particulate matter (ENVO:01000060) such as... | depth 17 m
ATTTCATTTTAATCTCCTTTAAAAATTCTGTAACTGTCTTCATCGAAATGCTGAGTTGAAAACTCAAACATTTCCGTATCTTCTATCGCGACCATTTGATGTCGCAATCCACGATATACGTGGAAATTGTCTCCGGGGCCCAATATAGTCTCTTGGGCGGCGGTGATATCATCTGTGTCACCATGTCTTACCAATAGTCGGCCTGACTGTATATAAAATACCTCGTCCTTCAACACATGATAATGCCAAGAACATCGTTTATCTTTTACAAAATATAGCAGCTTTCCACAGTATTCTTCATTATTAACAATCCATTTTTCAAATCCCCACCCTTTGGGAACAAATTTAATCGGTAAAGAAGTCAAAATCATTTACTCCCTTATCATCTATATAAACATCGCCGGAAGGTTTTCCTAAGAATAGAGAGTGGTATTTTACCCCCCATGTCTTTAACTGTGCTTGTGTGAGTTCGAAAAACATTGCATGCGCGGAAGCCGATGAATTTTTGCTTCTGCCCATACCTCTCGCGGTTTGAAAGACTATGGTGTTACCTTCATCATAAAGCTCGTTGACTTTATCAATTCGGCTCTGTAGTGGAATGGCCTCTTTATAGTTACCATCCGTTAATGAACAGATCGTCCCATCAATATCAATTACATACGTCATTCTAGTCCCGCCAGTATTTTAGTTGTGGAATATCCCTCTATTTTATCAAAAAAGATAATGTCCTTTACGTGCCTAGAGCCTATAACATTTTTATTTTTATAGTCGGCCCCTACTACCATTATCTCAGCATCGCTTAAAAGAACCTGCGTATCAAGTTCGCAATCGGTATCAAAAGTACGGACCTCATCAATATACTTAATAGATTGAAGCACTGCGACTCTATCTTTTATATTGTTATATGGGCGCGCAGCGCCCTTAGAGGTTTTAACCCTATCATCTGTATCGACCCCGACTACCAAATAATCTCCAAGCGCGCGCGCATATTTAAAAAGCTCAACATGGCCGCGGTGTAAAATGTCAAAACATCCGTTTGTCCATATAATTTTCATGCTATTGCTATACCCTTTTTTTGTACAACCTTGGTAGAACAATGATTCGCATATATAAGAGACTTTTCAATATCTTGATTTTTGCTATATTCGCTACACACTGCTGCTATAAAAGTATCGCCGGCGCCAGAAGTATCTTTAACATCAACTGGATCGACAGCGTAAAGCTTGCCTTGATACGTGCAGCCTGCAGGGCCTCGGGTTACTATCAATTTGTCGGATAGTTTATCTGTTATTGTGTATTTTGTTTTCTCGTATTCAAAGTTATTAATTTTAATAAAACTAAAGTTTTCTGCCCATGGGCCCAAAATTTTTTTAGAATCCAAAAAAGACAACTTACTTTTATTTGAGATAACTTCTAAAGTTTTTTCAGTTAAATATCCCTTATTATAATCCGAGGCTATCACAGCATCATATGATTCTAAATTAATGGTTTCTATATCGCAAACTCCATATTGTTTATCATTATTATCTAATCTCATAAACATATGGTTTGTTCTCACGTCTACAAATCTAGTTTTTGTTATAGAATCCCAATTAGTGTTTGTTTTAATGTCTACAAGATTTCCCATTGACAATAGATTATTATATACATTCATTGCCATCCCGCCGTTTTCTATTAATCTTATAGAGTTAAATACTGGCACTGGCGCTTCGGGACACATTCTATGGCAGGCGCCATAATTAAAAACGTCTTTACAACTTTCTCCTATAACCAATACTCTCATTTATCTCACCAAAAAATTTCTATTCTGCTTAACAGCATCTCGCCAGTAGTTTAACAAATCCAACATTGTTTTTTCAAATGAAATCTCTGGCTCCCAGCCAGTATGCTGTCTAAATTTTCTAGTATCTGGTATCTGCAAATCTGCATCAATAAACCTTAGCCGCTCAGTCTCAATTTCTACCTTTATATTATTTACTGTTGAAAGACTAATTAGGTGTCCTAACATCTCTCGTACCGTGCATGAGTGGGTTCCACCAATGTTATAATATTCGCCGCCGATTGGTTTATTCGTGACTAGCAGATAGTATGCTCGAACAGCGTCTCTAACATCAGCCCACGTTCTCATCGAATCTAGATTACCAACCTTAATCACAGGGGGAATCTGTCCATCTTCAATCATTGCGATTTGTTTAGCGAACGTAGATTCAGCAAAAACATCCCCTCTACGAGGTCCTGTATGTGTAAACATCCTTGTAGTCATGACTGTTAGTCCATATGCTTCGCCATAAAAACGCCCAATTAGATCGGTTCCAACTTTCGAAATGGCATACGGGGAGGCTGGATGAAATGTGACCTCTTCACCTATAGGAAGCTTATCGGCGCTGACGCGTCCAAAAATTTCCGACGACGCGCATACGTGTATAACCGGTCTAAATTTTGCCTGCCTTATAACTTCTAAAAGATTAGCAGTTCCTATAATATTAGTTTGTAAGGTTTCTATGGGTGATGTGAAAGATGTCTTAGGATAACTCTGTGCCGCTAGATGAAAAACATAATCAGGCGCACTTTTTGTAACTGCCTCTTGCAAGGAAGGATAATCGTTTAAATCTCCATATATAAGGTGTATTCTATCTTTAAGATTAATTCTTGGTATAAGGTGATTTAAGTTTGATAAATCATCATTCCATCTGCATAATCCATATATAACCCAATCAGTGTTTTTAATTAAAAAGTCAACCAAATGAGATCCCACCATTCCAGTTATTCCTGTTATTAGACAATTATTTGTCATTAATATAATCCCCTGCAATATCTCTTTTGGACAAAATTGGATTTCTTATTGGCCAAGCAAAGTTCCACTCAGGATCATCCCACTTAATTGTGAATTGTCTTCCATCTGTAAAGTGTGTATTTTGCTTGTAATAGTAAATTAAATTATCTTCCAACGCTAGGACTGAGTTCCCAACTCCCGGGGGTAACAGTAATTGGTGTCTATTTGTTCCCGTCAAGCTAAACGGTTGCCAACGTTTATATGTCTTAGATTCAGGTCTGTTATCAGCTATAATAGCGTAACCTCTTCCACTTAAGACTGTCACAAGCTTGGTTGTGTGTACATCCCCATGCAAACCTCGCAAAACATCTTTTTTTGAGATAGAAACATCGTCTTGTACAAACTTTATCTCTTCTCCTGTGGTATCCTTAAACTTAACGGAGTCGTATATTTCTGTATATGATCCCCTATGATCTTCAAATCTTTCAGGGATTATTAATTTTACACCCTCTATTAGGGTAGGAGAAACAAACATTTTTATTCCTTTGTGAAGTAATTGTTTCGTTTTTTGTATAGGTCTCTATTATCCAAGAACCACTCTAGTGTTTCTTGGACGCCCTCTTGAATACCAGTTGAACACTTGAAGCCATAACTTTCTGCTCTTGTAGTATCCATTATGCGTAACGCATCGCCTTTTGGCTTTGTGATATCCCATACAATGTCAACCAATTCATTATAACAATCTCTAATAGTTTCTGCAACCTCTTTAATAGAAATACCATCCCCACTTCCAAGATTTACTGGCTCTGTTACTCCGTTTTCAACCATATGGATCATGGCATCAGCACAATCTCCTGCGTAAATAAAGTCCCTAATTGGAGTGCCATCCCCCCAGCATACTAAAGGAGACTCACCAGATACTATTCTGTTAATCAGAGACGGAATCACCATCGCATTCTCTGGATCAAAATTGTCCCATTTACCATATACGTTAGCTGGTCTTACAATAGAAATGTTGTTTTTTCCATATTGAATTCTGTATGCGTCAGCTTGAAGCTCTCCGATTCTTTTCGCCCAACCCGGGTGCTTGTCGTTATCCGATGGGAATGTGGACCAAACATCATCTTCTCTGAAAACATCAGCAGGGTGGTATACCCCAACAGAGCTTGTATATAAATACCATTCAACGTTGCAGCGCATGGCAGCTTCCATCATAGCCGTATTGAACATCAACATCGGCACCATAAAGCTAGCTGGACGCTCTCTAGACATCTTAGGAGATCCCTTAATGCCTATTAAATTGAAGACAAAATCTTGACCTTCACAGGCAGACAAACAATTATCTAACACCGTGAGATCTAGTTTTCTGAAGTCAACCGACTCTGGTAGTTCTTCTGGGCTATCGAGCGATACCACGGTTACTTGACACCCCTTATCTAATAGTCTATCTACTAGATACCGACCTATCATTCCGGTGCCACCGGTAACAAGAACTTTTTTCTCTCTTAAATTGTTTAACATCTTAACTCCTTATAAACTATATTATATCAAATTACAAATCAATTATTAATTGTTTTATTGTTCCACAATTCCATATCAAAAGGCATAGCTCTCGCCTCCATCTGCTGCTAAAGCTGCGCCATTTATCAGTGAAGCACTGGTGGAACAAAGCATAGCTATAGAGTATGCTACTTCTTCCGGGGTGCCCATTCTGCCTAGGGGAAACTTATCCTCAAGCATTTTACTAAATTTATTCGGATCTTTCTGTGCCTCTTCTTCCCAGCCAGTATTAGGTATCATGATGCATCCTGGCGCCACGCTATTAAAGGTAATATTTTTTCTAACTAGTTCCTTATCTAAGGATAAATTTTTCATTAAACAAGTTTGTGCGGTCTTCGCAATATTGAACCAAGGGCGCCCGCCGGCTTGGCGCCCTAGTGTCGAAGTGACAGTTATCACTCTTCCCCATTCTTGTTTTATCATATATGGCAGAGAAAATCGCGTATATGCTATGGCACAGGTCACATTTTTATTGTACACATCTGTCCACACGCTGGTGGGGTTGGCTATGAAATTATCTGTTCCCCAACGTCCCCCGCCGCCGACGTTATTAATCAATATATGTATTTTATCCCACAGCTTAGAAATAAGCAAAATACTTTCTTGAACCTGCTCTTGTTTAAGTACATCAGCTTGAATAGTATGGCACTCTACTCCAAAAGAAGCAATTTCTTTTTTTGCTTTTTTTAGCTTCGTGCTGTCTCTGGAGATGATTGCTATATTACAACCCTCAGAGGCAAGCATTTTTGCTGTGGCCAATCCAATACCATGACTACCACCGGTAACAACAGCATTCTTACCTTGAAGCCCTAAATCCACTATACCGGTTTCCAGATTATATTTGTAAATCCTTCAAAAAATAAACTACCAAAGTTTAATCTTTTGACATTTAAAATTTCAATTTTACCATCCAACTCTAGCTGCTTAAGCCTTGGCAAATAACCCATTGTATATCCACGCTTACTATGAAATTTGGCAGCTAAGTAATCGAACAAAATGTCCTGATCATAAACTTCATAGGTAGGTTCAACATGAACTACTATCTGTGGTTTTTTCTCCAGTAGGAACTCCAGAAACTTCTCAAACTTGCTGGCAATTTGCTCAATTGCTCCAGAGGTAAAAACAAGACTGTTACTATCCAGTTCAATATTGAAGTCGGGATCGATCATATTAAAAAGTCCACCTTGGGCGTTTAGCGAATGTTTTTCTACAAGATCACTAACTATATCAACTGAAGACTGCACAAAATCAAAACCATAGATCTTTTTATCGGGGAACATATTACAAAGTTTTATTAAATTATATGAAGATCCGCACCCAATATCATAAATTGAATCATAATGAGAGAATGTTTTTTCAAAAAGCCATGTCCTGTAGACATTAAAATATACATGCTCAAAGTGTTCTTCTTCTGGCAAGATGTACTCTCCCATAAATCTAATCGGCTGATTCTTCCTTATAAATTTTGGTATTAAAGCACTTAGGTCATATTCAGACTCCCTAAACTCGTCTAGGTTTTCTTTCCATCCTTTATCCCACTTATCAGTTCTTTCGGGTGCCCCAATAACTTGTTTGTCATCCTCAATACGTTTTAGGACATTTACTATTAGTTTTTCCCTGTCTATGCCATCAACAACCCTATATCTTTTTTTCATCGATTCAAAGATCTCCAAGCATGCTGGGGTTAGGGCCTCTTCTGTCGAGCCGAACGAGTCGGCTAAAATTTTCTTAGTCAATGTTTTATAAGTCATTTTTTATATCCATAATAGTTTTTATAATCTCTTTCTTATCGAGGCCACCGTTGGCCATCAACCATTTTCTAGAGCCAAATTCAAATTCTTGCTTATCCTCTAAGGCGAATCTTTTCATCTTTACATCTATGTTGTTATCAACAATTATTTCGCACAACATGGAGCCCAAACCACCTATTAAGGTGTTTTCCTCCAGTGAAAAAATTTGTCGCGACCCTTTTAGTATATCAAGTATCTTTTCTTGATTTAAGGACTTTAGAACATACATGTCTACAACATCTATATCAAAATCTAAGCTATTAGCTATCTCATTTGCAAAATGTGTCATATATCCAGTGCTAAAAATTTTTATATCAGAAACATTTGAAAGTTCCTTTATACCAGCACGGCAAGATTCTTCGTCGTGTATTATTTCTGGCGCTCCTTTATCTATTCTAACGTAAACCGGTCCGCTCTTATGGTAGCAGGTTCTGGCTGCATCCCGCGATGAGATTTGATCACAGGGGTTAAGTATCGTTATTTCCGGTAGTGTACGCATTATGGCTATATCTTGTGTTGCGTGGTGAGTCGGACCATCATAGGAAAATGAATACCCACTACCAAGCCCTATTATACAAACAGGTACATTCATACTACAAACGTTTACTTTTAATTGCTCAAAACATCGCATCGATACAAAGGACGTAATTGAGTATATAAAGACCTTCTTGCCTGTCAAAGCTAGACCTGTTGCAACTAGAACCATATTTTGCTCCGCTACACCCACATTAATAAACTGTTCCGGAATGTTCTGCTTAAACTTTCTCAAACTAAAAGCATCTGCGTCAGCAGATATGAAAAATACATCTTTATCTTTTAATGCAAGCTCATACACTTCATCAAAAAACGCATCTCTTATGTCTTTACTCACGATCAAGGTTCCTCTCAAGTTCCTTTATTGCCTCAACGAACTGTTCTTCCTCCGGAATGGAATGGTGCCATTTAATGCCGGATTCCATGAAGGAGACCCCTTTACCCTTTATGGTATCTGCCACTATAACAACAGGACCATCGTAATCTTTTTCTAACGAGGCAGTTATCTCATTAAAATTATGCCCGTTAATTGTGACTGTTTGAATCCCGCAACCCTGGAACTTTTGTTCTAACGAGACAACTTCATCATCCTCATGCATAAAATCTGTGACTGATTGTCTGTTCCTGTCAACGATTATGTATAAATTTTTAAGTTGATTCTGTCCGACAAACATGGCCGATTCCCATATGGATCCCTCATCACATTCGCCGTCGCCCACAAGAACAAACGTTTTAAAATTTGTGTTATCAATTTTGGAGGCTAATGCAAGTCCAGCTCCGATCCCAACAGCATGCCCTAAAGAGCCCGTATTTGTTTCAACGCCAGGAATTTTCATGTCTAGTTGAGCACCGAGATAACTACCATCGGAACCGTAATCGTCAATAAGACTTTTATCTATAAATCCTAGATCTGCCAGTATGTTATATACTCCCAGACAAGCATGTCCTTTCCCAACAATCAATCTGTCTCTGGCCGGGTCATCTGGATAAGCTGTATTGTATGTCATAATGCAATAATACAAGACAGTAAGTATATCAATACAAGAATAAGTTCCCCCAATGTGTCCTTTTTTCGTACTCATGACCGTCTTTAAGACGCTTATTCTATTTTCAGCAGCTTTTCCTTTAAGAGATTTGTTTCTGTTCATAGCAACTCTTCCTTTGTAGGCTGTATCATATATTGAGCGTCGTCACAGACAACCTCCACAAGAGTAGGGAGATTATTTTTTAACACATGTTCAAGCTTTTCTTGCAAATTATCGACACTCTGTACGATCTCAAAATCCAAACTAAAAGCATCAGCAATCTTTTTAAAGTTCAGAATCTGCTCATCGTCCGTATATCTTCCTCCACACATAGCGTCCTGTGAGTCCCTGATGGAAGCATACCCGCCATTATTAATAATAATAATTTTGATATTTAAATTATTTAAATTAATTGTTTGTAGTTCTTGTATGTTTAACTCAATCGATCCATCACCAGTTATAGCTATTATTTGTTTAGAGGGCTCCTCAACTGCGGCACCAATAGCTAACGGCAATGATAAGCCCATAGTATAAAACGCTCCCGATGTAAGCTCCTTTTGTCCGTTGTTTAATTTCAGAGCTTGCGAAGAAATGTAATTTGAACTACCAGCATCATTTGTAAAAATGTGGTTTGGGCCGGTCAAACGTGATAAAACATCAGCTAAATAATATGAGTTTATCGGATCCTTTCTTAGCTCTTCTGTAACCATCGGATTACGACTCTCTAGGCTCATACACTCTTCTATCCAGCTATCTCTAGTGATTGTGTTTGGCCTATTATCAGTATAATCAAAGAAAGCATTTAAATCACACCGAACCCCGTGCTCTAAATTTAGATCTGCGCGCGTGAACATCTCTTTATTTATATCAACGGCTATTAACTTTGCGTCGGGAGATAAACATTCCCCCTCCTTGCCAAAAAAAGTATAGCAATTACTCGTACCAAGAGTAAGTAATAAATCACACTGTTTCATTACTGCTACCGCGCTTCTGCGGCCTCTAATACCTCCCATGCCATAGTAGTGTGGACTTTCAAGAGATAATACGTCGTTCGCCATCCTAGCGGAAATTGATGGGATATCATAATCTTCTAAAAACTTTTGCATCTTTTTACCAGTTTCGCTTAACTTAACTCCGCGACCAAATGCAACCAATGGTTTTTTAGAAGAATCTAATAAATCAAATAATTTATTTAACTCAGAATTTAGAATTTTATTTTCCAAATCTTCACTAGGCTCGAACCCCTTTAAATCTTCAATGCATATTTCTTTGGCTTGCAAATCCATCGGGATATCAATCCATACCGGTCCGGGCCGGGTCGAGAACGCTTCATGAACTGCTCTTTCTAGGTGATAGCGTATATCCTCAGGGTTCGTTAACATTGCAGAATATTTTGTAATGTTCTTTACATTATCAATGATATTGAATCCTTGAATGCCAAAAGCTCTATCTTTTATATATGTATCAGAACTTACTTGTCCAGATATAACCATTACCGGTGTGGAATCGACCCAAGCTTCAATCACACCGGGAATTGCATTTGCGCCCCCCGGCCCAGTTGTAACAACGGACACCCCTATTACATTTTTTAGCTTTGCTGCCGCTTCTGCCATCACTATGGCAGTTGCTTCGTGTCTAGCACAAATATACTTCATTCCCTTTTTTCGAGCAAATGCGTCGTCTAACTGTACCGACCCTGTTCCTGAAAGCATAAAAATATTTCTTACTCCCAATGAGTATAGGAAATCTACAATATAATCTGCAACTGTTGTTACTGTTTTACCCGAACTCATTCTAGTGCGCGCTCCATGGATTCTCTAAGCAATATACCGCGTAATCATCTAACTTATTATTAACTAAGTCTTTTTTTTGTTGTATTCGGGGTTGCCGAATGGTTCGTAGGAAATCCTTGATCTGTCTCATAGACAACTCTTTCGACCTTCCAATTGCCACCAGATAAAAGCTTCTCTAGCTCTTCCTCCTTGATGTCATAAAAATTTTCTTCCGAGGGGAAGGTGCCATTTCTGACTTCTTCAGCATACTCCTTAAGAGCATTACACATAATTTGTCCTGCTTCACAATATCTCTTAACAAACTTTGATTTGAATTCCCAGAAAAGTCCCATCAAATCATGGAAAATAACTAATTGTCCATCAACTTTATCCCCGGCGCCGATTCCGTATACCGGGATAGATAACTTTTCAGATATCATTTGGGCTGATTCTCTTGGCATGCCCTCTAGCAGCAAGAATGAGCACCCTGCCTCTTCTAGAGCCAAAGCTTGCTCTAAAATGATCTCTGCCTGCTTTGCTGTCTTTCCTTGAACTTTATAGCCGCCAAGTTTTGCGCGTGTGTGAGGAGTAAGCCCAAGGTGGCTCATAACCATGATGCCCGCCTCACAAATAGCTTTAATCCGTTCGGTCATAGCTCCTTCCACCTTCACACAATCCATACCAGCACGAATAAATCTACCGGCATTATGCACCGCTTCTTCATTTGATACTTGGTACGACATATATGGCATGTCGCCAATTAAGAAGGCACTTTTTGCACCCCTAGCAACTGATTCTGCGGCCCTTATCATATCCTCCATCGTAACTGGAAGTGTGCTTTTGTGCCCCATAGTTGTCATTCCTAGTGAGTCTCCAATCAAAACTGCGTCTACGCCGGCCCGATCTGCGATCGTAGCTTGGGGGTAGTCATACGCCGTTGTCATGACTGTCTTTTTTCCTAGTCTCTTTTGCCTCTTAAGCTTGAGAATGGTTACTTTATTTTTATTATCTGCAGGCATTTTTTTCTCCTATTTATGCTTTATTTATTATAGTATTCGCCAAATTCTACTAAAAGTGTAGATTTGCTATCCTCGCGAAGTAAAGCTTGGCGATAAGCCTCTTCGATCTGTTCCTTATCTTCTAATAAGACAACATTTACATTAGTTAAAAGATGTCTAAACGCGGCTGTATGGTCTTGTGTGTGTTGTAAACCGCCGTCGAGCGGAGTCTTGGCACCTATTGAAGTACGAACTATAACTCTTGGCTTAAAAGTACCCCAAGTCATCTCTTCCATTTTATCCAAATGATTAACCAACTGGTTAACCGCACACAAAAGAAAATCAAACCTGGGGTAACAAGTTACAGGGATGTAACCATTCATGGCTAAACCAATTGATAGCCCCATCTGAGTTTCCTCAAAAACTGGTGTTTCAATCTTCCGGCTGTCTGGTAGTGTCTTCAGGGTATTAAAAATTGAATTTCCACTGTATTTAACAGACTGTCCTATAAAAATTGTTCTTGGATCCTCAGCCAAAAACTCCATCGACTTTACTAAATGATCTACATATTTCACTGGTCTATCCTCGTCTCCTGATTAAAATAAAATCCATTGTCCCGTTCCATGGTGGGGGTACACACGCTCGTAGGAATAGTAAAATACGTCTTCCGGGGCCTGACTTTTATGGCCATTCCAAGTTTCGTCTGTTGGGGTATTAGTGCTCATATTATTATCCTCTATAACAAATTCTAAAGGCAAATTATGGCTTCGCGAATACTTATAAGCCTCATGAAACGCTCCCGTCTCAGCAGTCATATCTCCAACAAAACACCAGACTTTACGACCTGTTCCTTTGATTTTTTGTGCTTGGGCGGCTCCCAAAGCAATTGGGATAACCCCCCCAACAATCGATGAAGTGTACAATCTTGGGCTGGCACAAAAAACACTCATACTTTTGCCAGCGCAAATAAGATTCCACAAGTGCTCCTCCGGGACGCCGTGTAACAATGCATGATAGTGATTTCTCCAAGATGAGAAAACCCAATCTTCCGGATGAACATACTTAAAAATTTCTAGTAACTGCTCTTCGTTTCCTTTAGACATATGTACCGGGCCAGGAATTGTGGCTTTTTCATATTCTTCTTGGACTCTTAGCTCAAAATTAATCAGATCCTCTTTAGTTAGTGCAACGTCTCTTACCTGATTGTTTTTAAATTTTTCTGGGGTGTACAAGTTCATTTTACGCCTTCTTATTATTCTCATACCATTGAATTGTTTTGGCTATTCCAGCATCTAGAGTTATCTCGGGCTTCCACCCCAACTCTTCATAAGCTTTTGTTGATATTAGTGCTAGTTTTGTTTTAATACTAGGCTTTGTCAAATCATAAGCAATGCTTAAGTTTTTCCCAGAAGCATTAATAATTTTTTCCACTATTTGCTTTACAGTAAAACATTTACCGTAGCCCACATTATACAACTTATAATCCTCTTCCTGTTTTTCAATGGCTTTATGAATAAATAATACCACATCATCAACATAAAGTAAATCTCTTTCTGTTCCCAATCCATCACCCCAGACAACAATTTCGCCATCATCGGCGGCAGACATCACCTTAGTCACGGTCGCCCCAAACATGTGTGATTTTTCTAAATCGTATTTATCGTATGGCCCATATGTGTTGCTGTGCCTGATTACCGTGTGCTTTGTCCTTCCTAAACCGGAGAAAAACTCACACATTTTTTCTACATACACTTTTGTCCAACCAACGCCAAAATATCGATGAAAAATGCCTTCATCTAAATAAAAATCTTTTTCCGTAACAGGAGATCTTTCTGGGTTATACATGACGCCGCAGCTTAGAAAAAGAAAATGACCAACATCGTAATCATAACATGCTTGTAAAATTAATGAGTTCATTACAGCATTATCTGTGACATGCAAATACGGTCTCTCTAATATATCTTTAGATCCGGATGTGGTAGCGGCTGCCTGAATCACTATATCAAACTTGTGTTTAGAAAATAACTCTTCAACCTCCAGTCTGGATGTTAGATCAACTTTGAAAAATCTATCTTGAGGCCAATGGCCCAAGGTTCTATTGAGGCCAGTTGCATATGCCTCAAAACCATCAATATCTTTAAAATATTCTGCGATGTTTCTACCCATGAAGCCAGTAGCCCCGCAAATAAGAACTTTTTTTATTTTACTCATAATAACTACCTAATTCCTCATCAGTGAATTGTATAACCTCACTTTTTCTGTTTAATAGCATTTTTTTTACTATTAATTCATTTCTTTTTCTGCGATATTTTGCCTCGTAACTTGCGTCTTGCTTGGTCAGAGTAGCACAGACAATCTCACTGGTTCCATCAGCATAATACCAGATATCGTCTAGAAGTTTTCTATCAACATGTCTATATTTAACATAAAGCCCAGGTTTGTGTTCTTTTTCAGAAACTGGAGATATTTCATCAACCCCAGCAAAAATAACTTTTCCCCCTAGGGCATGTGTTCTAAGCGCCCGATCGCAATCCCAATATATTCCCTGGAATCTCTTGTCGACTTCCCCTATTTTTTTAGAGTTGTCAACCGTTGTAAACGCAGGAGCAAGCAAGGAGGGACCACCGTCATGAGTTGCCATTAAGTTTTCCTCTCCGGAGCGCATCAAACAAGTTGGTCCAACTAACAATAAATCTGTATTATACTTTTGTTTCTGTTGGTTATAAAATAAAACCAACTCTTCCACAAAATTTTCTGACAATTGTAGGTCATCTGCTATATTAACAACATAGTCTACATCTTTTAAGTGTCTATAGACAAACCGATACGCTACCTCCACACAGGCGGCAGGTGATAGATCACAATATATATGAGTAAAATTTGGAGGTAAGACAAAATCTGGCCGCACATGCCCAACAAAAACTAAATGGAAATCTATATTTCCTTTGTTGAGGGTTAAATATATGTCTTTCCAGAATTCGGTTTTTATAGCAGGCGCCACTATGGCTGTTTTATTTTTACTCATCTTTTCTCCAACTAATTTCCCAATCTTCAAAATCTGCTGCTAAACAGTCTATTTTGTAATCTTTTCTTCCGCCTACTTTCTCTTGGATCATATTTTTTGCTGTATTTCTAATCCCGTTTAGACCGTGAGTAAGTTCTAGATTATTGCCGTCGCGAATTCCTTTTCTATAGTTGGATTCATTGTGCCATATATGCAAATTCATCTGCGCCAAAACGACTATAGCTCTAACAGCGTCTCCATCTAAAGTGGCTTTCTTTTCTTTTAGTATAAAATCAATATCGTGAACTATTTCACTTATTTCATTTGAGTACTCTTCTTTATGATCCACAACAAATACCTCTTTTAATTGAGATATTGATAATCGATCTACCAGTTCGGATAGTGTTGGTAAATACTTTCTTGTCATTTTAATAACCCTTGTGAAAAGTGGTTTTTGTATTTTTTAAAATTATTTTCTCCAAATATATTCTTATACTTAAAGAATATATCAGCCTCTTCTTTAATTTTACTCTGGAAACTTCCTACAGATGTAGATCTACCTTCAGGATTAAAATAATAAAGCCCTAATGGTTTATTAATTTTTTTAAATTTTCGTCCAGCTTGGACCATTCTTAGCCACATATCCCAATCATTAGCATAATCGTATTTATCACTAAAAAGCCCAATCTCTTTGTGAGCATCTATTTTCCACATTGGCATCGGACCCGGAAGACATTTAATCATATTTTCTCTAGAGAAGCTGTTTAGTGAATGTTCATATAATACACCATTAGAAGTATTTTCTTCAAATGTTTCATTAATTTTTGTTGTTTGTAAACAATCACCATAGACAAGCGAAATTTCCTCATCAAACATTAGTTCTCTTGCTTGATTTTCAAGACAATCGTAACTTCTACAATCATCTATATTTCCAACTGTAATGTACTTTCCAGTAGCTAACTCAGATATAACCATATTTATAGTCTCTGTCGTTGTCGCTCTGTAATCTAGTCTCTTGTAGATAATATTACTATATCTATTACAATACTCAGCTATAATGTCCTCCTCATTACCGGGCGAGTTCGCATTTATAATTATTAACTCACAATTGGCAAATATCGTTTGCTTCGTAATATCCTCTAGGAAGTGCTTGATGTACTTATCACCATTGTATACAGGACAAGAAATTGTAATCTTAGGAATTTTCTTTTTTACAAAATTATCCTCTACTGGCTTTCCTTCAATAATGTTATCTATGGTTTGTAGTAACAATTTATTGTTTTCTTTTATTTTTGTTAGAAGGTCAAAGCCATCTAGTTTGAAATAATCTTCTGATGCTACTCCAAGCAAGCCGTTTGTGATGATTTTACATCCTAAAATTTTAGCCTCAACGGCAACTCTAGAGTAGCTTTCTAGCCACTGCGGGAAGAATACAAAATTCTCTGCTCTGGCAAGATCTTGGATGAAATTACCGTAAGCCTTATGATCTAGAAGAGTCAGATCATAATTGTTTTGCATGCAATACCTAATAGCTACCGGAGTGCCCTTGTTCTTATTTTGAGTATTCATGCAGGCATAACTTATCGTTTTATTTTTACCTATGTGCTCTTCAAGTATAGAAATATCCTCATCAGACCAAAAATTTCCTCCTGCATTGATTATGTTATCCAACAACAAATTTTTATAAACAACCTCAGCATGCATCTTACTCTGGCAGACAACCTTATGGGCCGCGCTATAAAAATCCTTATTTATAATGTACTCCTGTGGCGCCAAAAAGTTTTTAAATGGCAACGGGTTGTTCGTAGAAACGTATTTATGATCATGCTCATAAATAATGTATTTAACATTTTGACTTAAAAATAATTTAACGTCTTTTTGTAGCATAAAAAAATTAGCCACGATAAATAAATTATTTTTATTACTTTTTATAAAATCGATCGTTACGTCGCGGCTGTTAATAGAAAAAATATTATACTTTTTATTGAGCTTGTTAATTAGCGCATCGTTACATTTCTCGGCGCCTCCTAATATCTCATGAACAAAAAAATCAGATACAAATATAACTTGATTAGTATTTGACAACGTTCTCCTCCGCGTTCCACCACTCTGTATTATCTATGTCTTCAGTGCCCATTCCTTCAACAAATTCTGCATACTGATTTTCTTTTGTAAAGTTCTCTAAAATATAGTTCTGGAGTCCCAGAGCAGACTGCCGATAATGGGTTTCTTTTTCTAGGCACTCTTTTAGCGCATTCTTGAAAGAAGATTCTTTTGCAAAAGCCCATTTTGAGTCTGCTTGAATAATCCCAGGCCAAACAGCTTGCGGCTGGACTTGATTTATATCATAGTCAACTCTAATAATTCTTGGAACCTGCTTACCCTTTTTATTTGGCTTACAGATAAAGTCCATCTGACCAGACCAAGCTGTGGTGATAAGAGGAAGTCCGTGGCACGCTGCTTCAAATAAAGGAAGACCGAAGCCCTCACCGTGTCCAATGTTAATCAAAGCCTTCATTGTAGGATGCTCATAGAGCCAAGCTAAGGACCCTGGGGACACTTCGCCGTGGATTAGGTATACCGAGCACTTATGTTCTCCGCAAGACTTTAGGAGTGCTTCTAAGCGCCGTTGGGTCGCCTCGCGGTCCATAACTGAGTCTGATGCCAAGTTTGTCTTGACAGCCAGCCCTACTTCTTTATCATCCTTGAAAGTCTCTACAAACCACTTAATAGTGTTGTCTAGATTTTTGCGGGGGGCCCACTGTGAAACAACCAAGAAATTCTTATCTGTCCTAAAGCTGATATCCATCTCTTCTGGCTCCTGATTTCTTACAGGATAGTTTACTGCTTTAATTGGAACTTTGACACCCCAACCTTTATGCTCGTTGCCGTGCTCATCTTTGATATCATATACCGTTTGTTCAAACACTCTCTTGGAGTGATTAGAGATCACAATCATTCTGTCTACTGTTTCATTGGCTTTTTGAATCCATTCCGGAGAAACTTTGGTAGTTTCAATGCCAGCAGTGTAACCAATGTTAACTGGTGCTATTTTTTCAAACTCATTCGGTACCGTAATTTGTAAAGAAATATCGAATTGGCCTCTCCCTTGAACATACTGAGCTGCTCTGACGATACAAGAGTTAATGAACTGTATCTCCTCAGAATCTCCTGACATCTGACCTGTCTGGCCCCAGGGGATATTAATTATGTAGATATCAAATAGATCGGGCCTTGAGCGTACAGCCTGCAAAGCAAATCGTGACTGCTCACCATATCCCGAGCGTGAAAGCACGGGGGCCTTAATTAAAATCTTCTTTAACATTAGTATGTCCTCACTTCATATGATTTGTAGCCCTTGCGATCTTCCCAAGAGCCCTTTTCTTCATGGATTGAAGTAAACAACTCATCCCATCTT
>TARA_R110000851_G_scaffold1692_4_pt1 | contig 16870 bp, 10 predicted proteins | sample TARA_R110000851 | Tara Oceans TARA_R110000851 (sample SAMEA4397627) | marine metagenome | biome: Polar Biome; feature: [DCM] deep chlorophyll maximum layer (ENVO:01000326); material: water (ENVO:00002006), including particulate matter (ENVO:01000060) such as... | depth 17 m
TGTGGATATAAGTGGTGCGCAAATAACTTTGAAAGCAAAAGATAATAGAAGTGATAGTACACTTGTTCTTGACTTAAGTGTAGGTAATGGAATAACTATTACTAATGCAGTTGCAGGACAATTTACTATTAGTATTCCTTCTTCTACAACTGCTAATTATACTTGGAACAGAGCTGATTTTGATTTAGATCTTACTTTATCATCTACTACTGAGAGATTAATATCCGGACAAATACAAATAATTAAATCTGTAGCATAATGGCTAAATACGTAAAAATATCCACACCAGCAAATAATGAGGTACATGTTAATTCCTCAACTAAAAATAAAATTGTAACTTCGCAAAACCAGGTAGTAGTTACCAGTGTAGGTACTCAGGGACCTGCAGGTACAGCATCTACTTCTGAAGTTTTCACTCAAGCAGTAGCATCTAATGAATGGGTTATTAATCATTCACTAAATAAAAAACCATCAGTAACAATAGTTGATTCAGCAGATACAGTAGTGGTAGGAGCAGTTGTTTATAACACAAACAGCAGACTCACAGTAAGCTTTGAGGCAACGTTCTCGGGAAAAGCATATTTAAACTAAATGTATAATATAATTAAAAATAAATAATCATGGCTGAAATTAAACACCTTGTTGATATTAACCTTAGTGGTAATCAACTACAAAATGCATCTATACACCCTTTAGGGACTGCTCCTAGTGCAAGTCTACAAGCAGGTCGTATATATTTTGACACCTCACCTTCTGCAGAAGTAGACTATAGATTAAAAGTTTATAGTGGGTCTACAGGGGGATGGCTAGAAGTAGGCGATCCTGTTTATGACGCAACATTAACTGTTACTGCAGGAACTCTTTTAAGTTTTGGATCTGGACAAACCGGAACTCTTACTTTAAATCAATCTGCTAATAAAGCATTTACAATTAATCACGACGCTGTGTCAGCAACAGCAACTGCTGGAACTGCCTCAACATTAGGATTTGGAGAGTCATTTAATAACATATCTACAACTTACACATCAGAAGGTCACGTAGACACAGTTACTACTGTTGCTACTACTTTACCTAGTTTAGGTACAGCGTCGGGTACAGCGCTTGAAGGTGACACAGATGTTGCAGATGTATCTAACGCTCATTTACTTACACGTTTAGCTGCACTAGAATCATCCGGTGGCGCTGCAAATGAAAACATTGTTATAGGTGCTGACTCAGGAGATACTATTGTTCTTACTGGAAACTTAGTTGTATCTGGTACAACCACAACAGTTAACTCTGAAACAATCAATTTAGCAGATAACATTATTACTTTAAACAGTAATCTTGCAGGTAACGTTGATCCTACTCAAAACGCAGGTCTTGAAGTTGTAAGGGGTACTGAAAGTGATGTACTTATTTACTGGGATGAAAGTGATGACAAATGGAAGGTAAATGATGGTGCTGTTAAAATTATTGCTACAGAAGGTAACATTGCTTTAGGTACTCATACTACTGGAAACTATGTTGCTACTATTACAGGTAGTACAGGTATTGATTCAACAGCTGCAACAAGTGGTGAAGGAACTACTCACTCTTTAACTCTAGATTTAAATGAACTAACTGCCGCTACAGGTATAGTAAGTTTAGCAGGGGTAGGTGCAAGTAGTGCTACTAAGAAATTTACTATAGCTACTGTAGCCGCAGAAATTCTTAGTGACGTAAGTGCAAGCACAACTGTTGGCGATGATACTGCAACTGTTTTTTATATAGATCATGGACTTGCTTCTAATAAAGTAATTGTTCAATTGTTTGATGCTACCGGTAACACTGTTATTGCAGAAGTTAGACGAGGTGTTAGTGATGCAAGTAATACAGTATCTACAGATCATATAAAAGTTAGTTTTAATGCAGCTCCTGCATCAGACGCACAAATTACAGTTTTAATACAAAAAATAGCGTAATAACGTTATTTAAATATTTGGTAAATTATGGCACAAAAGTTCTTAACAGATATAGAGGTTTCTGGTAAATTATTTACTACAGATATTGTTGGTATTGGTGTTTCTACACTTGCAGGTCAAGAAGGTTCTGCAAATGGATCACCAATACTACAAGTAGGAAAAACAGGAAGTACTGGTTCTTATAATCTTGTTGCCAGGTTTGGCACTGATCAAGATCAAGAAAGTAGTGGTGCTTCTGTTTTAATTAACGCAGGTAATGACAGAGGTTTATTAATATCTGCTGGGAGGGGAAACAGCAACAGAGCAATATCACATTTAAATTTAATACAGTATGATGGTAGTGAGTTAACTGATGGTATAACTTTATCTCAATACGCAGCAGGTTCTGCAGGAGCAACTAGTGGTACATACATAGGTATGGGAATATCAATTCCTTTACAGCCTTTATCTATAGAAAATTCTGTATCTCCTTTAATAAAAATAAGAAATACAACTAATGGAGGAGGAGCAGGTATTGAGTTTAATGATAATGGAACATCTACTGATACTCAAAACGGACAAATAACATACTATCACGCAGACTCCGCTTCTCAAGGAGGGGGTTCTTCTTTTCATCTTACGGGAGAAAATGACCAAACTCTAGTTGTAGGCGCAAGTGGTTCATCTGGAAGAGTTGTTGTTAGCAGTGCTAATAGTTCTACAGAAGTTGGTTATGGTTTTTATGATGACGTAAATACCGGTATGACTAGGACTTCAGCTGATAATGTTTCATTAGTAGCAGGAGGAGTTAGAGGAGTAGGCGTAGGTACTACCGCAGTTAGTTTAAAATATGGAGGCGTTACAAAAATAGCAACTTCTAATACAGGAACAAATGTAACCGGAGAAGTAGTTGCTAGTGGTCGTGTTTCAGCTAGTGAATTTGACTTACCATCAGGTGGTAAGCTAGACTGGGCTAATGGTGATGCAAGAATAGTTGAAGGATTAGTTAATAACTATAGTCTATCACTTCAAACATATGATGGAACCAATGTGACTACGGCATTAAGACTTGATGGAGATAATACAGCAAGTTTTGCAGGTGACGTTAATATAGTTGGAAATACAGGCACAATTTTAGATGTGCAAGGATCGCTAGGACAATTGTTTTCTGTTACAGATTCTTTAACCGGTGATTTATTTAGTGTATCTGATGTTTCAGGATCGCCAATATTAAATGTTAATTCTAATGGAAATGTTGACATAGATGGTAAGCTAGGGATTAATAACAATGTACCTGCTTATAGTTTAGACATAGCATTAGATAGCGTAAATGATAGAATAAACGTTACTGCTGGCGGAGCACAAAAAGTTATAATAAATGGTTATGGTAATATTATTGCTTACGGTACTTTAACTTCTTATAACAATTCTTTAGGAGGTGGTGGTGGTATTTTTACTTATAAAGGAGGTACAGGTACTCAAACAATAGGTCATAGATTTCAACACGTGAGCGGTAATTTTACTGGATCAAGTGGTGATCAAACTATGATGCAGATTAATCCAACGATTAATCAAACTTCTACAGCAGGTTACACAGGTATAAAACTTAACGTAACTGAAACAGCTACTGGTTCTGGAACTAAAAATCTTCTTGATTTACAAGTTGGAGGAACTAGTAAAGCATCAATTTCTAATACAGGAAACGCAACTTTTGCAGGTGATGTAGATTCACAAGGATATACTATAAACGAATCAACGTTGCAAGGTTTTCATGATTTTCAATCAAGACCTATAGATGCAGATTCCGGTATGTTTACAGTTGGTGGTCATGGTATGGCATTAGGTTATACAAGAGCTATTTCAATGTGGTCCAGTACAGATGGCGTGTGGAATAGTTGGGTTGGTACAAACTTAAGATGGGACGGAACAAACTTTAAAAGAGCTTCTGACAATGGTGGTCAAAACTGGGGTAATATAGCTGGTATAAGATTTTTAGGTAACTCTAGTACATCAGGTGCAGCAATGCAGTTTATAATTGATCCGCCAGAACAATCAAGCGCACCAAGTGGAGAGCAGACTATAGGTACATCACTTCCAACGTCGATGACTGCATTATCAATAAATAATGATTTATCTGCAACTTTTGCAGGTAATATTGTAATGGCAGCAAACGCTACAGTTGATGGTGTAGACATAAGTGCTTTACCAACTACCTTTGCTCCTACTAATGCAGAACAAAATGTTCAGTCAGACTGGAATGCAACTAGTGGAGATGCTCAAATTTTAAACAAACTTAATAGAAAGTTTACAGATAATTGGGGTGATGATAGATTTGTAAGAACAGTTGGAGGTCCTGGTGCGAACACTGGAGATAAATGGGTTAGTTTATCAACCGTTGCTATAACTGGTGGTTACGAAAAAGTAAAAATTGAGTTTACAATTGGTTCTTATGATGATAACACCAGAGGTGATGAAAGAATAACAGTCTTATATGAAAATCACAGTAGTGCTCAAGAGGGTCATATTTTACATTGGTATTACGGAGATCAAATACCAACTTTATTTAAAGCGGTAAAATCAATAAGATCAGCAAGTTCAGGATTAACTAATACTTATGATCTTTATGTACAAATAGATGGTGCTTGGAAAGATACTTTTACAGTTCATGCTAAGTGGTGGGAAACTGGTGATGCTATAACATACCCAACTACAGCTGGTGGATCTACACCAACAGCAGGTAGTGATGATAAATCTTTAACATCGAGAGAAAGATGGGTTGATGCAGATAAGCTAGACGGTCAGCAAGGAACATATTATTTAGATTATAGTAACGCAACTAATACTCCTACAATACCTGCTGATCATGGTGATCATGATGGGTTATACTTACCTATAGGTGGAGGAACTTTAACAGGAGACCTAAAGATAAATACTCAAATTGGCTTTCAAAGAGATGGCACAGAGTACTCAAACTATATTAAATCTTCGCAATTTACTTCTGCAGGATATGATAATAGTGGATCACCCCCAAATGATAGATATTGGTTAGAGTATGGAGCAAAAGGAGGTCACCATTTTATAGTAAATACAGATGGTGGAGTTGATGCTGCAGCAAACACTTATGACCTTTTTACTATATGGCAAGGAGAAGTAGATGGTAATAACCTTTTTCAAGTTAACAATGTAGGTAATACAAGCGTTGCAGGTAATTTAACTGTAGGAGGAAATCTAACAGTTGAAGGAACAGTAACTACTTTAAACACAGCTACTATAGAAGTTGAAGATAATATTCTACAGCTTAATACAACACAAGCATCAACAGATACTGCAACTGCTACAACATCAGGTATATCTATTTATAGAGGAGTTGATGAAAATGACGTTGCTATAACTCAAGCTAGTTTAATATTTGATGATGGTGATGACACATGGGATTTAACAAATAAACTAAAAGTTGCTAGTAATTTAAATGTTGGAGGAAACGTTTTTACTATAGAAGCTAATAATCCTTATATAAGAGGTACAGGTACTGGCTCTATGCGAATAAAACATACATCAGGTCAAACTATGTATATTAGACCAGATGAAACTGGTTCTTTAAGTTTCTTTGAAGGAGCAAATTCTCAGTCGGTTTACTTTATGACAAAAACTCCTACTGTAGATGATACTACCAATGAGTCTGCTAAATTACTGTTTCACACTAGGTCTAAACAGTCTGATGGAAATGCAGTATCTAAGTATGCTACTATAAAGCACCTAACTCACGATATAGGATACAATTACACAACGCTAGATTTTGCAGGAAGTAATAAGTCTAAATTTAATATGCCTATTGAAGCGGCGGGGGGTTTATATTTTACTGGTGATACACACATGGGTTTTATACCTCATCCAAGAGGTGCTCAATTTAGAAGTGATAGCTCTGCTCTTACGGGTTATATAAAAATAGAACTACCAACAGATATAGGTACAACCCCAGATGATATGGTTTCTTTTTACGTAGATGTATATGATTACACTACAAATGAAACGATTTCTGTTTTTATAGCAGGTTATACTTATACAACAACAGCAACAACCGCTTCTTACTGGTATAATCCTACCGCTATAATTACTACCAAACAAACGGCAAAAGATTTTAACGTAAGGTATGGTTATGATGGCACGCATTTTTATGTAGCTATAGGGGAAACAACCTCAGTCTGGTCACATCCAAGCATAGTTGTTAGAGATTTTCAATGTTCTTATAGGTCAAACGTAGAGCATTATATAGATGGTTGGGATGTAAGTGTAACAACAACTACTTTAACAGGAGTTGACGAAACACAAACAGGTAACTTGCCTCAAGCTAAACATGCTACAACGGCTGGTCGTGCTGATACTGCTACAGCTCTACATAATGCAAGAACTATTGGTGGTGTTTCTTTTAACGGAACAGCTAATATTAATCTACCGGGTGTTAACGCAGCTGGAAACCAAAACACAAGTGGGTCGTCTGCTTCGTGTACTGGTAACTCAGCTTCAGCAAACTATGCTAGTGATTACTCTAATTATATGCTTCGTAGAGATAATAGAGTTATTTCTCCTAGTGAAGACGCAGCTAGTAGAATGAGGTTTGGTTTTACTAGTTGGGGTAATGACAACTCAGCTCCATACGCCGATTTCTTACACATGCGAAGTTATTCAGACACCTCTGGTGGTTCTGACAACTTAGTAATGTTTAAGAAGAGTGGTATTGGAATGAGGATTTGGCAACAAGGCTTTGGATCTAGTACAGCTTATGCTAGTTATGAAAATGTATATTCAACGACATACGAACATAAGCAAGCAAATACCAATGTAGCTTCAGGGGCAACTAGAACAATAGCTTCTGTAGACGACGCATCTTTTGGAGTATTTTTTGATTTTCTTATAAAAAAAGGGACTAATGTTAGAGCAGGTACTCTTACGGTATGTCATGATGGAACAAATGTAGAGTTTGCAGAAACATCTACTATTGATTTAGGAAATACAGGGGAAGTTGTTTTAACAGCTGTCTTGTCTGGAGGTAATGTAGTTCTTCAAGCAACTACACAAACAGATAGTTGGAGTATAAAATCTTTAATACGAGCATTATAATGGGAATATACAGAGGTCCAAATACAGTAAAAGACGGTTTAATTTTTGGTTACGATACTGGTTATGGTGTTAACAGTAACAACGTTGGTACTAGATTCTATCCAGGGGAGCCTACAACAAATCTGTATACTAACTCTGATTTTAGTAGCGGGGAAAGCGGTTGGACTTTTGGTTCTTGGGATGGTAACATATCTCATGAAGCAACAACTGTTCAGGGACCTTATGGAAATACTGTTTCTGCTGTAAAATTTACGGTAAACTCAACATCTTCTTATTCTCATTTTCATCAATATAATAATGGTAAATACACTAGCGGTAATTCTTACACACAATCTGCTTGGGTAAAAGGATATGGAACAATGTGGGGGAAATCTCATTGGGGAGGTAACACGCAATTTACTATGACAGGAGATTGGCAGTACATAACCTACACTGTAAACGCTACTACAACATCCACCGGTAACTTTCCGTATTGGGGAGGAGAAGGATTAACTGCGGGTACTGTTTTCTATATGACGGATGTACAGACAGAAGCAAATAGTCATGCTACTCCATATGTTAAATCAGGATCCACAACCGGCTCTAGAACTGATACTACAAGTTTAATAGATTTAAAAAAAACAATTGATATAGATGTTTCTAATGTTTCTTTTGGTACTACAGGTCAGCCTACATTTGACGGGACAAATGATTATATATCTAAGACTCGAAAACAGTATGTAGACGAACCGTGGTCCGTAGATATTGTTTTTAAACCAACTGATGATACTGACACATCTTGGAATGGTTTGTTTGGAGGCAATATAGGAGCAGGTGGATATTGGTTTTTTCATTCTGCTGGAAATCTTGCGCTTTATAGTTCAGTAGGGTATTTAAGTTATCGAAGTTGGACAAAAGCAAATACTTTTGTTGCTGGTGAATATCATCATCTTACAATAACTTTTAAATCAACAGGAGTAGGATTGACTGGAGATTTTGTTTTATATTATAATGGAGGAGAAAAAACAGATTCTTTTAGTTTCACTTTTGCTAATTCTTACAGTTTAGACTCACATTGGATAGGCATGGGATCTGGAAACAGATTTGGAACTAACGACGTAGCTATCTATAAAGAATATGATAAAATACTAACTGCTGCTGAAGTACAACAAAATTATAAAGCATATAAAAACAGATTTAATATATAAAACTATGGAATTTAGAAACAGACGATGGTTAGTTATACCAACTAACATTATAAACGATATAAACTTTAATGAAGTATTAGAAAGCGGTACACGCGGATTAAGAAAATCTATTGACCAATCTAAAACTTTTGTTAAATATCAAGTTAATGTTGTAATAAATACACACACAGAAGTTATAGCAGATCCAGAAACAGGAGAAGAAAGCTCTAACACTGTAGAAGCAGGAGTATACGGAAGACCTTCTATTTATAAAGAAGAGTATCCAGAATACACTTACTCTCAAATTAAAGAATTACTTCAAACTGACGAGTGGTTAGTAAACGATATGGAATAATATGGGAACAATAGCAGGACCAAATATAATAGAAGACGGTTTAGTATTCGGCTATGATACAGGATATGGTATTGCTGATAGTGATACCAATACTAGATTTTATGAAGGTATGCCTACTACTAATCTAAACGCAGATCCTTACCACACTACAAGAAGTGCAGGTGATACTATAACCTTATCTGGATGGGGTGGAGATACTGGTGAGGGTTCTTTTGAAGTTAATACAAGTCCACCAGGAGGCGGAATGATGTTTATAAACAATAATACTTCTAGCCCTGCTGGTAGTGGAGGTATGTATACTGATTTTCCAGCGACTAGATATACGTTAACAAACGGTGTAACATACACAAGAAGTTGGTGGGCTAAGTCAGATGATGTACGTACTGCAAGCGCACATATTTGTAGTTGCAATAGAGACTCAACTAACACTTATATAGTAGGAAGTACTGTAAGTTTAAACACAACTTGGCAAAGATATTCTTCTACATTTACTTACACAGGACCAACATCCACTGACTGGCAGTTTAGACATATTAATTATGATCAAAGTAAAATTTATATAGCTAATGTACAATTAGAAGTAGGAAGTGTTGCATCTGCTTTTGTTGATGGTACAAGATCTGATACAGGCTCTTTAGTGGATTTAAAAAAGACTACTGACATAGATCTAGGATATGTATCTTTTGATTCAACAGGACAGCCTGAAATGGACGGAACAGACGATTATGTAGACTTAGGAGCAGATTTAGAAGTATCCTCTATAAATCAAGGTTGGACCGCTGAATATGTATTTAATTCTGATACAGCAGATGTACTACAACATTTTAACGGATGTGAAGAAGATGTACATAATGCTGGTTGGATAGCTTTATATCAAGGTAAATTACAAGTTTGGGATAGAACTTCTAATGTTTGGAAAATGGGTGATACCGTGTTTGCTAGTAACACTTGGTATCATATAGCTTTTGTACAAGAAAGCGGAACTAGTATGCAATTTTATGTAAATGGTGTTGCTGAAGGTGGTAATCACGTTTCTTTTGCTTGGACAGCAGCAAAGAGTGCTTTTTTTGCTAGGTATGTTGGTAAATATGAATTCGGAGGTTACAGTAGATATTTTAATGGACATATACCGGTTACTAGACTTTACAACAAAGGTCTTACTGCGGCAGAAATAAAACAAAATTATAACAGTCTAAAAAACAGATTTAATATATAATGTATACAGGACCTAAAATATCAAAAAAAGATTTAGCGTTTGGGTTTGACACTGGACATGGTGTTAACAATACTGCTATTGGATCGAGAAATTATAAAGGAAGACCTACTACTAATTTAGCAGCTGCTTCAACTACTGCTTTTAGTAGTTGGAGTAGTATGACAGGAACTTCAAATTACTATACAACAACTGAAGGAAGACAAGGAATTCATTTAACAACACTAACTAGTGGAGGAGTAAGATTTTATGATACGCCTACTATTACTGGTATAACAGGTAGTACATTATATACAATAAGTGCAAAGATTAAATACAACGGTACTACCCCACATGTTAATATGTTTTATGTAAGACAGTATCATAACGGGTCTCAAATTACAGAAGGGGGAAAATTTTCTACAAGCTTTATGATAGATTTAGGAGATGGATGGTATAGAGCTCATAGAACATTTACTACGGAATCTACTACTTCTTATATAAATTTACAGGGTTATCAATATAGCGCTAATGTAAATTTACATATTCAAGATTTACAATTAGAACTCGGTGATCAAACAACTCCTTTTGCAGGTCATTTAGGAGCTCGATCTAATACGGATTCTTTAATAGATAAAAAAAGAAACACAAGTATAGATTTATCTAATGTGTCTTTTAACACATCAGGTCAACCAAATTTTGATGGAACTAACGACTATATAAAAATAACAAACGAACCTATGTTCTTCTCTAACAGTTGGACATATGAAATGGTTGTAAAGTTTAATAATAACAACGGCAGCTATAGAGGTTTAATTTGGGCAGAAGGAACCAGTTCTGGAGGTACTGGTACTCAGTATTTATTTGCGCTTTACAATTATTCTTATTTTCATTACAGAATACAAAACTCAACAACTGGGTGGGGAAATACAGATGTAACTATTAATTTTACACCTGCGGATTATAATCATATAGTTTGGCAGTTTAAAAATGGTACAACTAATGTTTATGTAAATGGAGACTTACTAAGTACAGATACTTCAAGAGGATATTATAGTGGTTTAACTACACAGCCTCTTTATATTGGTACAAGAAATGATTTAAATTATGAGCATGATGGAGAAATACCAGTGTTTAATTTTTACAGTAGTTTTTTAACTGCACCTGAAATAAAAGAAAACTACAAAGCGTATAAAAATAGATTTAATATATAACCTGGAAAATGAAAGGTAACAACTATGGAAAATAAATTTAAAATAAAAAAAGGACTTGAAGTATTTGGGTCAGGAGGAACTTTACTAGATGTACAGGGAGATCTAGGTCAACTGTTTTCAATAACAGATAGCTTAACAGGTGATTTATTTTCTGTATCAGACATTTCAGGAGTACCTATACTTAACGTAAACTCAAGCGGGTTAGTGACTATAGATGGTAGCCTTAGTTTAGGTGATAGCGACAAGATACAGTTTGGAGCTTCTCAAGACTTGCAGATATATCATGACGGAAGTAATAGTTATATAAAAGACGTTGGAACAGGGGATTTATATATAGAGGGTGGTAATAACATTATTTTCCACGACGAAAATCAATCTCGTTACATTATCATAAATACAAGTGCTAGTGTTGATCTGTTCTATGCAGATGTTAAAAAGTTAGAAACAACAAACACAGGTGTTACTGTAACGGGGGAAGTACTAGTAGGTAGTGGAGAATATTTATCATGGGGGACGTCAGGCGCTACAGCAATCGAGGGCAGTACAGTTTCTAATCTAATGAGATTTTATACAGATTCTACTTTAGCTTTTACGCTTGATGCATCACAAAACGCAACTTTTGCAGGTAATGTGACTTTAGGTGGTGGGGCTTTGCAGAGTTATCATGCAAACGTTACAAGTGCTTTAGCTTTAGATGACCAAATAAGTGTGTTTACAAGAGCAAATCAGATGTTTTTAGGTAATAACTTTTATTATGGCGCAAGTGATGGTGGAATAGCTATTGAAGCTGATAAATCGTCTTTGATACAAATAGATAGAGATAAAGTAAGATTCTTTTTTGCAGCATCAGTAAGCGCAGGTGCTTCTGCATCATTACAAGAAAAATTTAGACTAGATGATACTGGTAAACTAACTATTCCTGGTGAAGTTGAAGCCACAAGTCTAGACATAAACGGAGCAGCTGATATATCTGGAGTTTTATATGGCAGTACAATTGTAATAGACAACACCGCAGGTACTAGAGGTATTTTTAGAAATAATACTGGTTACGATTTAAGATTAGGTGGTGGTACTGTTTATTCTGATGGTGCTTACATAAGTTTATCAGGTGGTATTAGAGGCGGTGGAACAACTAACACGAAAGGTAGAGTTGAAATATTCTCAGGAGGTAGTAACTATTCAGCACAAGCAGATATTACTGGGGATATAGTAATAGGGGCACAGTGGAACGGTGGAACATCAAACATATTAGTTTTAGATAGTTCAACAGATAACGCAACTTTTGCAGGTACTTTATCTGCTCCTTTTATAACAGCTTCAAATGCTAATGGAGCTGCAAATGGTAGCCCTCAAGAGATGGCTAGGATTGTAAACGTAGCAACAGGCGCTACTAGTAGTTACTTGTACATAGGAGCTTCTTCTGGTACAGATTGGAGATTGGGTAAAAACATAAACGGTACAGCTGGTAATACTAATTTTGGTATAACTAAACATAGTGGTACTGATATATTTTTAGGAATAGATGGTACGGGTAATACATCAATACATGGAGGTCTTGTAACAGGAGGTACTATTCAAGCGGGTGGTGCAATATCGTCTCCACTAAAATTATATCATCAAGCTACACTAGGAACTACATATGTAAAAATATACAGAGCAGAAGGATTAAATAGTCAAATATCAGGAATAGTTCGAATCAGCGGTACTTCGCATGGAGGAAGTCATGTTTCTAATTTTACAGCAGATGTTTTAGTAAATCACAGTGGTGATATTTTAATTAAATCTATTAGTGGTAACTACACACAAGTTGTTTTAAAAGTTGAAAGCGATGGTAATGAAGATTATCATTTATCTATAAAAAGCGTAATAGCAACAAGTACTCCTACTTATTATTTTACTATAGAGGCTTTAACCTCAGAGTTAACTATAACTAAAGCTCCTACTACTGACGCGTCTACTACCGCAACATTAGAACATACTACTAAATTTGGTTTAAACATAACAGGAACAGGTGGTAATATGACTAATGGTATAACAGGAGATTTAACTCTTGTTGGTGATTTAGGTGCACAAGGAGCTTCTTTTTCAGGAGACATAACAATGTCAGCTGCAAGTCAAATAATATTTCCTGACAATAGCAGTGTACCAGACAACCCAAGTAATGAACAACATGACTATCTTAATTTTGGGGCTAATGGTAGTTTATCTCAAGTATCTGGTAGAGGTGGATTAATGCTAACATCTTCAGACGATTCTCTTGTTTTAGCTAACGGAGATGTAGGTAGATCATTTGTAGCCGCTGACTTAAATGTAGACGCAGAAGAGATTTATATACTTAGTGATAATAGTGTACAAATAAAAACTGACCTGCAGGATGGATACGACGGATCTCCAACTGCTTATTACACACATCAATTTCTAGGGGGAGAACATACTCGAGCAAATTCAACTGGAGGTTCTGTAAGTTTTCTTCACACAGGAAGTGAGAATGTTATGCGTTATAAAGGAATAGTAGCAGGGGATTGGGATACTATTTTTAGTACTACTGACGGACACATGGGTATATATGAAGTGCAAAATATAGTTGCAGGTACTGGTTCGGGTGCTCATTCTAATTATCCTACAGGAGCTTACTCTTACGGTGGAGTACTATCTTGGCAGTTAGCAAATTCAACATTTAAATTATATGCTCCTCATACAGGAACTTTATGGTATCAAACAGGATGGAACAACGATGAATATACTGGTTGGAGAAAAATTTGGGATAGTGGTAATGATGGAACAGGCTCAGGGTTAGATGCTGATACTGTTGATGGAATACAAGGCGCATCATTTTTAAGAAGTGACACAGCAGATACTGCAACAGGAGCTCTTACTATAAGCGCGCATTTACAGTTTGGTAATTGTACCGTTAGTAAAAGTGGAGACAATAATCATATTCACGTTAACTGTCCTACTGCTCTTATACCTAACTCTACAACTTTAGCAAACAATACCGCTTTAGGAACATCGTCTTATAGATGGAAAACTTTTCACGCTGGACCAGGAAACTTTTTAGGATCAGTAACAGCTAGCGCAGATGTTGTAGCTTATTCGGATATAAAACTAAAAGAAAATATAAAAACACTAGACGGTAGTAAAGTACTAGAAATGAGAGGTGTTAGTTTTGATAGAAAAGACAACGGTGCATCTAGCTCTGGTGTAATAGCGCAAGAAATGCAAAAAGTAGCACCTGAGCTTGTAAGCGATGATGCTGGTACACTAGGAGTTGCTTATGGTAATTTAACTGGATATTTAATAGAAGCAATAAAAGAACAACAAAAACAAATAAACGAACTTAAATCACAAATGGCTACTTGTAATAAAACAACATGTAATTGTAACTGTAACTGTAAAAATTAATAAAAATGGCAATAACTTATAACACAAGCATCCTGCATTTAAAAGGAGCACCAACATTAGGAGAACTTTCTAATGTTATAACTGAAGTAGAATTTGAAGTAGTAGCTGTTGATGGTGAACATACACACAATAGTATTGGTCACATAGCTGTTGCTTTAAATGAAGATGCTTTTACTGCTTTTGAAGACGTAACAGAAGAAATGGTTTTAGGATGGGTTGAATCTCATCCTGTACTTCAAAATCATAAAAATCATTTAGAAGAATTTATAAATAACTTGAAGGTTCCTATGAATTGGGGACTAGATAAACCTTGGGAATAATATGGCGGTACCTGGAAGTGGAAGTTTAAGTTTAGGGGGTTTAGCTTTTGAAAAGCTTGAAGATGAATATGCTCAAGGTCTTCCTGCGGCTATAGATAGTTCGTACGGTCCTTTTAGTCTTAGAGACGTTACACAAGGTGGTGATACTTACGGAGGCGCAGAAGACTACGATGCTACAAATCAACAAAGTCCGAGCCATCCTGATAACGTAGCTACTTTTAGAATGGGAGAGTTTTATGCTTACGATCATGATTTTCAAGCTATACCATGTAACAAAGCTATGGATGTTGTTTTTATCATAGATTATACTGGTAGTATGTCTGATGATTTTAATAATGCAGCAACGGGTTTAAAAGCAAATGTAACTAATATAGCAAACAAAATAGTATCTAGGTCCGGAGGTGACTACAGATTAGGTTTAGTTATAGTTGATGCTCTTAATTCTTCTGATACGGATGATTTAAATTATTCTGATAGTAGTACTTATACTGGTTTAGCGGCTGAATACAAACATCATCAAGTAGTAGACACTACAGGTCACGTACATTCAACTGCTATAGTTGATTTTGCATATGCTAATGCAACAAATTTTTCTTCTAAATTAAATCTATTATCAGCTGCTGACAACGATAATGGTAATATGAGGTTAGGGTCAGGTCAAAGTACAGTAGGATGGGAAGTAGCTTTGAATCGAGTTTTAAATAACGACTTTGCTGGACCGTTTAGAACAGGAGTTCAAAGAATGATTATATTTGTTACAGATACATATCCTGAAGGTACGTCAACAAGAAGTTTTAATGGGGCAGAAGAAACAGCACTTATGGGTACTTTAAGTAATCAAGCTGTAGCTAATGTTTGTACTATATCTATAATAGGTACTATATTAGATGGTGCTTCAGTGGATGGTACAACAAGCGCTCATACTATATATAACGGGTATGCTAATAACACAGGAGGTCTAACAGATTTTAGTGCAGATCCTCAAGGTATAATACAATTTATAGAAGACATATGTGATGACGTAGAAGAAGCTTTTGTTACGTTTCCAGCTGTTTCACCACATAGTATTAATATAGATAATGGACCAACAGGTACTGTTTCTGCGAGTTCTCCATCTACAACAAGATTTGATGCATCGTTTGTTGTGACTGATGTTAACAACAACATTGCTAATTATTGGAAACCTTGGGCAACAAACAGTGCAGGAACTTCATTTGGTTCTTTACACACTATTCTTGCAAGTAAGTTTACTGCTAAAAGTAGTGTTGTTTCTCCTAGTACTATAACATCTAGAGGCTTTGTTTACAGCACAAGTCCTAATAATTTAACTACTGCTGGAACATTTGTAACAACATCAGGAGGAACAAATACATATCAACAAGCTATTGTAAACAATGCAGGAATAGATAATTTAGGATGGACGTATTGTAATTCTGGTTTTAGTCAAACTCCTGTTGTTTCTTATAATAATAACGTTGCTGGTTCAGCTACAGGTAATCAGTTTGTTTTATATACTTCAGGCACAGGAGTAGGAACTAAAACACTTACTGTAAATGAAGGGAGTGTTCCTTTACTTTCTGGTAATACTTATAGATTAAGAGGCTGGTTTGAAAAGAAAAACAACGGAGGAATTGCATATAGTACTAACATAGCTTCTTTTACTGTTGCTGCTAGCTATTCATTTAGCTCAACACTAACTACAGGTACTGCTCAATATTATAGTACAGTGGTAAACGGTTGGAGTAATACATATCCTTTTTCTTGTGGTTCTATATCAAACACCTCTTTTAATGGAGCGACATTAACAGCTCTTTATTGGATGAATTCATCAAGTGGAACTGATTATCTTTATATATATTTTAGTAGTACTAAACCATCGTTTACCAATATTGTTATTGACGGAACTAGTTATGGAGCCTCTTCAACATGGACTAGTGCATCATCTACTGTATGGAAAAAACCTCAGTCTTCTAATATTTTTGGATCAAACGGAACAAATAATTCAATAAATGCTAGTTATTAAACTAAATATATAAAAGAAATAATTCGTATATTTACATAAATTAAATCAAATCATGTCAAAAAACACAATTAGTTTAGCTCCACCAGTGGAAAAAATCACAGATGAAGAGTTAAGAGATCTACAAGGAATTATCAATGAGTTGAATAAAGCTCAATTAT
>TARA_R110000851_G_scaffold222665_4_pt1 | contig 16807 bp, 15 predicted proteins | sample TARA_R110000851 | Tara Oceans TARA_R110000851 (sample SAMEA4397627) | marine metagenome | biome: Polar Biome; feature: [DCM] deep chlorophyll maximum layer (ENVO:01000326); material: water (ENVO:00002006), including particulate matter (ENVO:01000060) such as... | depth 17 m
CCTGCTCAAATTGGCATCCATGTACGGGACTGTAATCTAGGAGAAAAAATGTCAGATATCACTGGTAAGACCAAAAATAAGGGAGGTAAAGATTCATATGCATCTAAGCATGACTTCGAATGGATGCCTATTACTAAGCTACTAAAGTCAATAATCCTTGCTTATAAATCTAAAAAACCTCTAGCAGTAGTAGGTCCCTCCGGAATCGGAAAAACTGCTATTATGGAACAAGCTAGAGCAGCGCTTTCTAAGATTTATGGAAGGCCATTCCAATTGACCTGCATGATAGCTTCCCAGAAGCTTCCTGAGGACTTTACTGGAATTCCTATCCCAGACATGGAAGAGAAAGTCGTTGACTTCTTAAAGCTAAGAGAGCTTCCACGGGATGGGTATGGCTTGTTGTTTCTTGACGAGTTAAACCAAGCAGACAGTACAGTACTTCGTACCTTGTTTGAGTTGCTAGGTTCAAGAACTCTTGGGACGTATACTCTTCCAGAAAACTGGTCAATTGTTGCTGCTATGAATCCGGATGGTAAAAATTACCAGACTACTAAGCCTACCCCCGCTCTTCGTCGTCGTTTAAGCTGGATTGAGGTTGGGCTTGATGTAGCTGGGTTTATCCGTCATGCTAAGGAAAACAAGTTCCATCCGTCTATTATTGAATATCTCATGAAGAACAATGATAAGATTCTGAACGAGACTTCCTTGCAAACAGGTAAAGTTTTCTCTAACCCTGCTGCTTGGGAAAATGCTTCAGATATTCTTAACGTCATGGGTCCCGATGACCATGTGTATGATATGCTACCTCTTTTGGCTGGATATGTAGGCAAAAAGTTTGCTGTAGATTTCATCAAGTACTTTGAGAGCTATCACTCACAGATAGATCCTAAGGACATCCTTAACGACTACAGCAAAGTTGCTGCTGAGATCGTTGCTCTTCGTAAGAAAGGACGGTTAGATTACCTGGTTCAGTTAGGTAACTCTGTTGTCTTCACTATGTTGGAGATCGATGTCAAAGGAACAAATGTTGATGTCCAGGTTGAAAACTTTCGTAGATTCTTTGTCGATCTGCCTGATGATACTGCAGTGCACTTCAACCGTAAGCTATCTGAAGAATTCAGCAATCAAGATAAGGTTGAAGATAAGACCTTTTGGCAAAGTGCTCTCTTGAAGAAAGAAGCGACTCGCGATAAAGTCTTTCGCTTGTTAGATACTAGTGATGCAGTGGAGAACGAAGCTAAGGCTACTAGCTGAAATAGCGCTTGAAACATTTAGCTATCTTGTCTTTTTTGAATTGCTCATATAGCTGCACTTTTTTAAGCTTGATCTTTTGTTCCGCCATTACAGGTTTTTTCAACTCCAAGGGTACAAAAGATTCAATCTTATAAAAGTCACCTAAACTACAAAAGGAAAGTTCTGGGGGAGCAGATAAAAATCCGTGCTCTCTCAGGACTTCCCTTACGTAGGCTTTTATTTCAAGGCTGAACTCTTCTGGAGTTTCGTCTATTAGGTACGCTTCTTTTACAGCCCAAGCACACTCTTCGGGAGTTAGAGGAGTAATATATCCAAAGTCAGGGTCTTGATCATTAAAGGCTTTGCCTATTCCCTCAAAAGCTTGGAAATCTTCGTAGAAGGCATTTGTTTTAATTAGAGCAATACTTGCTTGAATTTTATCCATATTAGAATCATCTACATCAACATGAAAATCTTCATATATCTCTAACCATAATGTTTCAGGCTCCCAGTCTAAGCATTCAAGACCATACTTGTTTAAGCAAAGAGCATGTAAGATAAAAGCTGGCGTGTCTTCTTTAGTAAAAGCATCAGCAACAATAGAGTCAGGTTTAACTTTCATGATGAAAATCCTATAGACATATCGAATAGTTAGGAGAGATACATTGCTAGTATCTTTTTATCTGGCAAAGGCAAAGTATCGGCTATCTCCGCGAATTTGGACAGTACAAGAGTACCGTTATCACTTATGGCGTTTACGAAAGAGTCCCCTAGGGCATTACGGAGCTGATCTGCACTCACTTTTTCCAAGTCTTGCGAGGTATAGGTCTTCCCATCGAGAGTCACGGTGGCGCTGGCTTGCTTCAGAAGATAGTAATTATCGTAATTTTTCTTAGTAGTTTTGAGATCAGTAAAGACTTCTCTTCCTCTGCCATAAGAACCGCGCTTATTTACACCTGTGACATTATCGTAACGATCAATAAACTCAGCGAGCTTCTCGATCATCCTATCGTCATCTTTCATATGAGATTGAGTAACCATCATAGCTTTAGTGAACTTTAACATGGCTTGTTTCAATATCGGATCTTGAGTTTTCTTAGCTCTGGCTATCATTAAAGAAGCAGCTTTTTCTAAATCAAGGACTGGTCCTAAATGCTCATTTGAAATAGCATCATATCTTTTAGCCAGGTCTTGCTTCATATTCTGGTATAATTCAGGCCCTAAAGTGTCTTGCTGCTTTACTAACCAGCTTCCTGCTTTTATCATTTCTTCCTTGGTATTCACAGGGAACTTTTTAAGCTCAGGTAACAAATATTCCTTAGTACTGGCCTGTTTTTCAAAGCCTTCCAAGTTATCAAAATCCTCTAATATGTTATAAGACTTACACGCTGATCGTAATCTATCATAAATAGAATTCTGGTATTTCCCAAATTCCGCTTTCTTAGTTAGAAAAAAAGCTGAACTAATAATAGCATCTTCCTTGGTATGAATTGGAAAGTATCTTGCTTCTGGGAAAGCAAATTCTAGAGAAGAGAGTTTCTTTAACTCTGTTTCGTCTAAGTCTTTCTCTTTAGCGTACTCTGGGAGACTAAGGTCTCTCGCTATCTTAAGTAACTCTGTGTGGCAATTGTCGTGGTACTGGTCCATGATAAGATTCCTCCTAAGCCCATTATACAATATGGAAGGCCGATTTGAATGGAGAATATAGAACTCGACGAACTCTTAGTGAGCTTGTTGTTCGATCCTGCAAAAAGAGACAGAATTAATAGCTTAATCCCTAACGTACTTCAAAAAGTATCTAAGGATTTAGAAATCCCTCTTTTGTACATGGACTATTGTAAGATATTATCGCGTAATGGTACAACTGTATCATTTATAAAACAAGGAGTACCTGAGAGTCAAGTCACTGCTCAGAGTCTAATTGTTTCGCTATTGGTTGTATTTGAGGAATCAAAATTAATCGATATTAAAGGAACCCTTCAGGATTATATAATGGAGAAGATTTCATGAATAAAGGTGACGTAGAAGTTACTCTTTCGCCTTTCATTAAAAAGTATATGGAAGCTGGCAAAGGGACCTTCGATTATATTGAAGAGATGATTGAGTGCTGCCTCAACTTGCTAGGAGAAGATGGGGACTTTCCCGAAATAGTTCCTAGTTATTCATTTGTAGAGTGGAATGAGACTGGATTAGTTTTACGTCCCATTACAATGAAAGCGCTGTTTGATAAGAAGGTTGCACAGCCTACTAGGCGACACGAATTATATGGCCTAATGACTCTTCTTCAACCTATGACAAGGAAACGTTTTATTAGATACTTAGAGGAAGACCTCTTAGAAAGGGCGTTCAATGGGCCTAACTGACAAAGTAACACCTAAGATACGGGATATCGAGGAAGCGATTTCTCGTCTTCTGTTTACAAAGAGCTTCTATGCTTCTATTGTAGCTGGAATAACCAGAGAAGAAGTGGATCAGTCAGTCTGCTCTACTATGGGAGTATGCTGTGATCCCGAAACTTTCCTAGGTATCAAGCTGGTCTACTGCAAAGAATTCATCGAGAGCATTGATGACGTAAAGTACTTCGAGTTCGTCGTTGAACACGAGATGGTTCACCTATTGCTGGAACACATCCAGCGATATTGGGATAATAAGATGTTGAAGAACATCCCCTTTAAAGTAATGAATATTGCAGCTGACTTAGCTAACAATAGCATCATTGCTAAGCACTATCCTGACCGGGTAACTAAGAAGGTAATCGCAGAAGCATGGATGCCTCATCCTGATAGTCCTTCTCCTATTGCTAAGAAGTTCAAACCTGATCGGTCTATGGAAGTCTACGCTCTTGCTATTAAAGACGAATGTGATGAAGAGTTCGAAGATAGAGCTGTCACTGGTCATATGTGGGGGCAGATGTTAGTAGACGGCAAGCTGGTAGAAGCTGGCGCTAAAGATATGACAAAATGCAATGTTAAGCAAGAGATGAATCTTCCTGACTATGTCCAAGAGTGTGTAAAGCAACACGAACGCAGACAAGGAACTATTCCTGGGTATGTGGCAGAACTTATCTCAGGCTACTTAGATGTTGAAGGTCAAGTAAGCTGGACTGAGATCTTGTACTCTACACTTCGCTCAGGAATGCCTGCTTTCAAGAAGCGTTCTCTTATGCGCCCGAACAGAAGATATTGGGGGATTCCTGCAGCACCTAAGTTCCCAGGTAAGATAGTAGAGAGATCGTATAAGATTGCTTTCTATATAGATACCTCAGGATCTATATCTTCTACTGACCTCAAAGCTGCAGCGGGAATCTTATGCTCCTTGTTGGATCATTATAAGAACGTATATGTCTGGGTTGTAGAAGCAGACACAGAAGTCAAACATCACTACCGTCTTAAGTGCATGGGTGACTTTAATTTTAATATCCACGGTCGAGGAGGAACGGATTTCGTAGAGCCTCTACGTTGGGGAGAAGAAAATCTCAAGCCTGATATTGCAGCATATTTTACAGACGGATATGGGTGTGCTCCAGAGGTCGAGCCAGAGTATACTTTGGTCTGGGTTACACCAAAAGGTTATAAACCTCCTAGCTGTGGGTACGGTACTCATGTAGAAATCGACTATGAGGGAATCTACTAAGGTAGATTTTCTTAGTTTTGCTACTTCTTTCAGAATATACTAAGGAGATTCCTTGAAGGCTATAACTGAAACTTCTGTTTTCAAAATAAGGTGTACTGTGGATAGTGCGCCTAGAGACATCTACCTCATTAAAGACTTGACCACTATCAAGAAGCTATTTAAGAATGCTTATGTGATACCTAAAGTAGACTGGACTAAAATAGCTAATTTCTACCAATTTATGTCAGGTACTGATTTAAATGAGCTAATACCTCAAGCGTATAGTCGCTGGGGTTTTACTAGCGATACCAGAAAATCTAAAAGTTATCAAGATAAGATAGATACCGAACTGAAGGAGATTAAACCTGGTGTGCTTGCTATGTACACAGTGATTCCTTTTGTTCCATCTATAGGGGAGTATAAAGATACTCTTAAAGAGTGGGGCCTTAGCCCTAAAGTTATGGTCTTAGCTAACGATAGAAATGTAAATAACAGGGTTAGGAGTTGGAGCCAGGCTAGTAAATTTTTCTCTGTTCTGTTAGCTAATAGTCATAATATAGGATTAATTGTAGAGGGTGTATTATACGATAGTCCTTGTCGATTATGTAAGTTTGTATTAAGCAAGATTGCTGGGGAGTGCGAAATCTACCGAGATAATCTCCAAGGAACTCAGATGTGTTCTCCCAGGTTAACGTTTAATGCACAGCTATTCACTGATAGAGAAGTATCTACGTTGCAAGATGTAGATTACGCTGAAGTGTTTTCTCTATGGAGTGAGGATCAAAAAATGGAAGTCTAATGGTAGAACCAACTAGGAGATATCCGGATTCGGAGAATTTCTCTTTTTCTAATAAATGTAAAACGCAAGGCTTAGCTTCTAACACTACGGTCTTTTGCCCTAGGCTTAAAATATGGGACTGCGTTTGCTTAGTATGTTATAATTGTGAGTTTGGATTTAATGGAACCTGCCCTAATTTTATAGATAAAGTTAAAGCTAACCCTTTGATTATAAAGGAGTTATACTGTCCTGTTGCAGAATTAATTAAAGAGAAATTTGATTCTACTTTAATTGGCTGCAGTGGTAAACTAATATCTATAGGGACTAAGAGAGACAAACGCAAAAAGCTATACGTACTTAAATATAAGTTTGTATTGAATATACGATTTATCCCTAAATTCGAAGAAGTGAACTTACCTTATGGAGACGAACTCTTCTTTAAGGAAGGTGATACTCGCCCTATTGCTTATTCGGAGATTCCGGATAAATGTAAAAGCGGAGATATTCTCTATTCTGTTAATCAGAATAAGAATGATATAGATGCTGTCAAATTGATGGAGAAGCTTAATGTCAGAAAAGACGTTTGAAATCGCGAAACTCGAAATTGAAGATGCCGAATTACTAGCTAGAGTAGAATCCTTTTTCTCTACTGGTGAGAAAAAAGAAGGCGATCTATTAGACGACGAGTTTGGAATAGAACTACAGTATTGTAGTATTTTGCAGAGCTCAACTACAAGTATTGATGTCGGAGAAGGACCCTTCAAAGATATACAGTATGGAGACTTCTTTTTAGAAGATTTAGCTCTAGGTAAGGAAGTAGACTTAATTCCCCTGGTTATGTGGGGAGATCGTGCTTATTTTTTGCAGGATAATCCAAGTCCTGTGTGTAAATCGCCAGATGGTATCACGCCTGTAGATACTACAAAGTTTGCGAAGAACTGTGAAAATTGTCAATTTAGTAAATGGGAGGGTAAGAAACCTCCCGCCTGCACTAAGGCTTTAAATGTGTTGTTTGTTCCTTCAGATTTTAAAAGCACTCCTTTTGTGCTTAAGTTCTCACGTTCAGGAGCTAAACTAGGGAAAGACATTGTTAAGTTAACAAAACGTAACTCTAAGGCAGTCTACGAGACAACTTTTACCTTGGCTACTAAGCAAGAAACTAAGAATAAAAGACGCTTTTATATTCCTATCAAAAAAGGAACCTTTTTAACAGACCCTGCGTTGTTTCCTGCTCTAAAGTTTATTCAGAAAAAGTACTTAGAAGTTGTTCGTGGATTTACTACACGACATCATAAAACTGAGACAACGGATAAAGCACCACCTTCTAATATCGTTTAAGACAGGCCAAAGGGTTCCTAGGTTTTCCTAGGTTCCCGAAAGGTGTTGCATGAGACCTAAATTTAATCCAAAAGATATTCTGAAGCAGATCAACATGGTTGATTTAGTTTCAGTTACCCATCCAGGGGTCTTCATTAACAAGAGAGGGAAGAGTAAATGTCCACTTCATAGTGATAATAATCCCTCCTTTGGGATGAGAACCGTAGATGGGATAGACCGTTGGGTTTGTTGGGCAGGATGTGGTAATGGAACGGCTATTGATTTTCTATTAGCTTCCAAGATCTCTCTTAATGTAGAGAACGCCGTTAATTTTATCATCGAGAAGGAGTTAGTCAGTAATACTAACTTCACGAACGCTGATGAGAAGAAGGGGCTAATTTCTTCTATAGAGAAAATGCTCTCTAGAGAGAAGCTCTACACGAAGTTCACCAAGTTCATCAAAGACCGATTACAATCAGATTCTGAGGAAGCGCAGTCTATTAGAAATTACTTGTATGAGAGAGGTATCCAGGACGTAACTGTCTTAATTGATCGCTTTCATATAGGTTATTTTGATTCTTCTAAATTAGAAGCATATAAATTTACCAAAAAAGACTTAAAGTCTCTTCATTTACTAGATAAGGCTGGAAAGCTAAAAGTAGAGAAATCATTCTGCTTTATATACGAGCGAACTTTTGGTGAGATTTCAGGAATTAAATTTTATGATATTAACACTAAGGCGAGAGTTTGGTGCGGGCCTACTGGAACTGCGTCAGATATCGGATTTTTTGGACTCACAGCTTTTTCATCGGATGATGCTGCCGAAAACGATCTTATCCTCATGGAAGGAGAGTTCGATGTCCTCATTCCACAGTACAAAGCTTTGTCACGATATGGCAATGTCTTCTCTATGGTCTGCAGATCGGGCTCTGCTGCTACCAATCCTAAAACTTTCGATAGTATAAGGCAACATGGTATTAGTCATGTGACCATACTTCCAGATAATGACGAAGGCGGTAAAACCTTCGTAGAGAAGTGTGCTAAGTCCTCAATTAATAACCACATGACTGTAGATGTTATTACGCCTAGTCAGTATGCTGCTAATCCTGGAACTGATCCTGCAGATCTATTTAAAGATTTAAAAGCAGATGATATTCGTGATTGCCTGGTCAATGATAGGAAGTCTATCTCTTCATACTTAGCTGCAGCTGGGTATTTAGCTTATACAAATCTTAATGAAACAGATCCTGCGAACCTTAGAATCAAAGGTATCAACATGGTTGTTGACCTTGCTAACGACTATGGTTTATCAGATCTAATGAGGGATGAATATGCTAGTGAGCTTCAATCACTGGTGGCTGATCCACAACTCGGCTACCAAAGACTTAGAACAGCTCTTGAGAGGAAAACTAAGAGACAAAAATCTGTCAGAATTGGTAGAGCGGGCGCTTTCTCCATCGATAACTCGGGCTACATGGTTTGGGTACCTGATCAAGATGGAAACGGTCACTACAGACCCATTACTAATTTCGTCGTGCGTTATGATAAGATCGTCAAGTTCCCGGATAAGGATGAGTTTGAAATAGAAGGACATGTACTGCTAAATGGAAAGAAGACAGGGGATAATTTCAGCTTGCCTAGTAGCAAACTTATCACACCAGATGATTTTGTCAAATTTGTCACTACTAGGTTTCCTATTGGTGTCCAAGGACTTACTGAAATTAAAGGAGTGTTGCCTGAGCTTATTAGTAGAACTAACGCAGAGACCCCTGTATTCAAAGGCATAGATCGTGTGGGGTATGTTCCAGGGACAAGGTCCTATGTGACACCTTCTACGATTGTTGAGAATGGAGAGTTCCGTGTAAACACTGATTTCAATGTTACCAAGGCAGATCATACGATTGGTAACTTCTTTAATGCTGTAGACTTTACTTTGAAGGATTTAAAGTACTTTGATTTAGAGACCAGTCGGGACTTAATAACAGAAAAGTATTTAAATGCAATTAATAGAAGAAATAGCCTTCTCACTTTAGGTCATGCGTACAGTTCTTTACTGACTCCTTACTTTAGAAAACTTCCTCCTCCGCATGCCTTATTTTTTAGAGGTCTCGCTGGGTCATTTAAGTCAACTTTTGCTCAGGTAACAATGGGTCTCTTTTATTCTGATCCATTTGAGATTAAGTGGCCACATGCCAATGACACTCCTATGTCCGTAGAAATGGCGATATCCTATGTTAATAATGCTCCACTACTACTTGATGACGTTAAACCGGAAAGAGATAGTGCAGAGAAGATCATGCTTATTATCCAAAGTCTTTATGACAGGCAAGGAAGATCACGCCTTAACAAGGATCTATCTTTCCGAAAAGGACGTAGCGTGGCCAATGAGGCCCTTATTGTTACAGGGGAAATGATTCCTACGAATCAGCTTTCTATCTTATCTAGGATGATCCAAATTGAGTTCAAGAAACAAGATGTAAACTTAGAGCTCATGGAGGAGCTTAAAGATAATGTGGAATATTTGCGACATGTTACTCCAGGATTTATCAGGTGGTTACAGCATACTTATGATTCGAGACACGTAGACTTGTACGATTTAGAAATGCCTGATCATAAACTAGAGAGATCTTATCACCAGGTAACCAAGATGTTAACTGGGTTGAATACGTTCTTATCTTACTTAGAGTCGGAAGCAAAATTACCTAAGTCTAGGGTAGATGAACTTATGGCTGAAGCTAAAGTCGTAGGCTTGGAAGTCTTATCTAAAAACTTATGTAACATTAAAGAGCAGTCAACAGAAACTTCTATTATTGGTGAGATATCAGCTCTTATTCAAACTAAGTTCTTCTCAATACATGGATACCAAGAAGGATCTATTGAAGTAGGGCACATTACGGACGAAGGTAAGGTTGTATTGGATATACAAAAACTTATTATTGGAATGAAAAAGCACGGAACCTTTGGCCGTAATAGAACTTTATTACCTCAGATGCTAAAGGATTTAACCCATAAAGGGCTATGTAAGAGAGTATCTAATAGAGGGTACGAATTTGACGCAGAATTGTTTATAGGTGAAGATGTCGATACCAACGCGAAACGACCCGCTACCCCCGCAGGAATCATTGAATGATCTTGTTGATGAGATGGATTACTTTACGCTTACTCGCGGAAAAGTACAGCCAAAGTTCACCGAATGTTCCGGTTGCCCGTATTTTTGCAACCCTAGAACGAGAGAGCAACCTATACTTAAGACTGGCGTGGACATCCTTATTGTAGGTGATAAACCTGCAGAAGAAGATATTCCATTTCCTCCTAAGAGCTCAGATAATCCAGACACAGGCTGGGAATTCAAAGGTAAGCGATGGTACGGAGTTAAGAAGTTTATAAAGAGGAACTATACTCACAATAATGCTCTAATTAAATTTGGCCTTACTGCAGGCGTTATGTGTTTTGATAAGAAGAAGAAGACTAGTGATTATCCAATTAAAGTTATCCGACAGTGCGGTAATATTCTTAGAAGAAAAATCTTCCTCTCAAACTGCAAAGTTGTGGTTCTTATGGGGAGAGCAGCTTGTAAAGGATCCCCGGTGGAGGCTCTACAGAAAATCACTTCTATTGAGAAGGTCCGAGGAAAAATCTATATCCATAATGTAGGAGATAGACTTGTATACTTCATACCTACACACTCCGTAGGAGATGTTAATAAGTTTCCTAACCTCTGGTCTACTGTCTTAATCGATTTAGAAAAGTCTATAAAGGTACTTAAGCATGGATTTGCTCCTCCTGACATACTAGATATCTCGAAGGACTACACGTACCCTGAGACTTATGAGGAGATCCTTGGTACACTAGGTCCCTTAACTGACCAGCCTAATCTATTGGTTGCATTTGATATTGAGACTACAGGCTTGGACTCTAGAGCTATAAACGCTGAAGTTATTGCAGTATCGTTCGCATGGGCTAATGGTAAATCTTGCGCTATTAACACTCGTAATCTTCCAAAGGAATCTTTAGATGTTATTAAAAGGTTTCTTACTTCCTCTACACTCAAAGAAGCACATAATGGACAATTTGATATCGAGTATATCTGGGAACAGTGGGGAATCTTAGTAGAGAATCTTATCTTTGATACCATGTTAAATGAGTATCTCTTAGACGAGAACAGGGGTGGAGGTGATGAACGTCTACTTGCTGGAGAGTACACCTTAAAGAGACTTGCTTGGGATTATCTTCCTGAGTATGGAGGTTACGAAGAAGATGCTGGTGTCATTACTAAAATTAAGGCAGGAAAGATCCTTGAGATACCAGTCCCAGATCTTCTACGCTATGCAGCAGGTGATACAGATGTCACGTTCCAGCTTAATAATAACCAAATGCGTAGAATCTACGGATTAGATGAAAAAGCTACTACTGCAGAACTTAGATTAAGAATGGCGGATTCTTCCCGTACTTATGATAAGCAGCTGTATATGTTATGTTCAGAGTTTATGCCTAAGGCTACCTATACTATATCTAAGATCAAAAGAGCAGGAATGTATATTGACAGAGTTTACTTAGCTAAGCTCAAGAAAGATGTTCCTGAAAAGATGACGAAGACTCTGAAATTTATCAGAGACACATGTGGTAAAGAAGTAACTCTTACAAAGACAGCCGATATCATATGGTTGTTGCATACCTACTTAGGAATTCCTAAGCCTACTGATAAGAAGTTCTTGACTGATAAAGGGCAAGCTAAGACATCAAAAGATGTACTTGAGGCTTACAATACTAAGTATCCTAGTCCTATTATTACTGGAATACTTGGCTATAAGAAACTGAAGAAATTAGATGGTAGTTTCCTTAAGAAGATCGAGGAGTTTATCTCCCATAAGACTGGAAGAGTTCATCCGACGTACTTTCTGGGCGTAACAAAAACAGGCCGCTTATCTTGTCGTGGTCCTAATATTCAACAAATGCCTAAAGAGATCGAGTTACCTGATGGCGAGATTATCAGTATCAAGAAACTCTTTATAGCTCCTCCAGGCAAAATTTTACTTCATGCAGATTATAGTCAGATGGAATTTGCTGTACTTGCTGGCTTATCCGCAAGCTATGGGGATGACACTCTCAAAAAGGCTGTTAACGAAGGTTTAGATTTACACTGTTATGTTGCATCAAAAGTGTTCAAAATTGATTATGATGTTATGTTTAAGAAGAGTAAGATAAAGGAACACTTAGATAAGAAGTATGAGAAGCTCAGAAGTAGAGCGAAGGCAGTCGGATTTGGTATTATCTATGGTTCGTCTGCGTGGGGAATGGCTAAAAAGCAAGGGATTACGGAGCAAGAAGCTCAATCCCTCATCGATGCTTTCTTTAGAGAATTTCCAGGTATTAAAAAGTATATTTCCGACAAGCATCAGCAGGTCAAAGATGAGCACTTTAGTGTTTCACCATTTGGCAGACGTCGGAGATTCCCAGTTATTGATGTCCGAGGATGGGCTGATAATTCATGTAAACGAAAAGCTCAGAACCATCCAATTCAATCGGGGGCATCAGACATTACTCTCAATGCAGTTATAGGTTTATCCGAAGAGATGCCTAAAATAGGTGGAGAAGTTATAGGTACTGTGCATGATAGTATCATTAGCGAAATAGAAGATACCCCCGAGTCTATAGAAGCTGCATGTAAACTCTACATGGAGATATGTGTAGAAAAACCTAAGTTGGCTTACTCATTTCTAAGTGGTGTTAACTTAAAAGTAGACCTTGAAAAGGGTTATAACTGGGGAGAATTAGAGGAAATATAAGATGTTACCTGAGATAACAGGCAAGGCAGCTAATGACTTTTTCCAAAGTTTAGCGTCTGGTGAGTTTACAATGATGGACGTTGCTGACCATGTGCAGCGTGAGAATACTAGGCTAAAGGGCATGCTTGCTCAGATAGCTCATAGTGCTGTTAATGCAGAAGAAAAGTCTTTTGATACTAAATCCTTTGTAGAAGGAATGCTATTAACCTATGGAATATTACATTACCAAGATTCTGTGAACAGAAAAGAAGATCCGGATTTCGTACGTCCGGACAAATGGTGGGATGGCAATGAGTGGTTCTCAAATCGAGAAGACTAAAGAAGTGGAAAAAGAGGTAAGTGGATTTCTCATCTTTAATAAAGCGATGATTAAGAATCTTAACTTTCAAGAAGACTCTTCTGACAAGTATAATTCAAAGCTTAAAATTTCTATGGAAATCGATGTCCCCTACGGTGTCGATGTAAAAAGAGTAGGGGAAGATCTAACTACCTTGATATCAATGGTAGGCTGTGAAGGAAAAGTAAACCTTAAAAATGACGGTAAAGACAAAGATGAAGGGGACCCATCCGTTTAAAAGTTTCCGTAAGGAACAACAAGCGGCAATTGATTCTTGTGTATCTGCTGTCAAAAAAGGGTTTAAGTACATAATATTAGAGGCACCTACTGGCTCAGGTAAATCTGCTATTGCGGTGGAGATACTGCAGCACTTAGGTTCAGGTAGAATCCTGACTCCCCAAGTTATCTTACAGGATCAGTACATCTCTGACTATCCGGAGTTCCAACTTCTAAAAGGTGCTTCTCGATATAAGTGCCATTTAGATGGTCCTCCTAAAAACTTAGGGATTATACCTACCTCTGCTAAACAATGGACTAAATGTGCTGAGACAAAGAACTGTAGTGAAGGTACTAAGTGGTTTAATAGCAACTTAGGTGCTTTCTCTAGATGTGAAGGTTGTACATATGAAGTTGCCTTGAAGAAGGCAGCTAAAGCAGACTACTCAATCCTAAATTACCATAGTTTCTATTTTCAGAATAAGATGAGAATGGGAATATTTAATGGTACTAACCTAGTGCTAGATGAAGGACATAACGTTCCTAAGATTGTGACTGACTTATTTCAGAGATCATTCGAAGAGGAACCTTTCGTCAGTTTTACTGCTCCTGATCCCAGTGTATGCTTTGCTAATAGAAACTTTAAATTTACTAAATCTGTAGATGTAATAGAACCTCAATTTCTGGAGGACCTATTTGATAATTATATTTACGAAATGCAGAAGGAAATTCTGTCCTTGGAACCGCATTCTCATAAATCATCTATCAAGCGAATGCTCCTTAACTACAAAGAAAAAATATCTCAGGCGAAGTTTCAACGACAAAATATTAATACCTCTTTCTTCTCATACACATTTGACGAGAAGGCAGGTCGTAAGAAGATTACTTCTACTCCCATAGCAGTGAAAGGGATACTTAAATCTCAGATCTTTGATGTCAATGAGACTATTATTTTCATGAGCGCTACTATACTGGACACTAAGATCTTTTGTAAAGAGCTTGGATTGAAGCCAGAAGAAGTCTTTCATTGTAAAGTACCTAATAGTTTTGATGCAGATAAGCATTCTGTAGTTTATGTCCATACAGAAGATGGCCCTAGTATGGCATACTCTCAGCGTAAAGATTCGCTTCCTATATTAATAGAGGATATACGTGATATTTTGAGGAATCACCCTAATGAAAAGGGACTGATACATACTCAAAGTTTCAATATTCTTAATAGTATTGTTATGGGGATTAAGTCTCCTCGTTTTACATACCAGGCAAAAAATAGAGCAAGGCTTCTGGAAGATCATAAGACTAAACCTAACTCAGTATTAGTTGCTCCGGGAATGAAAGAAGGAGTAAACTTAGTTGGAGCTGAGTCCACTTTTCAGATAATAGTGTGCGTTCCCTTCCCAGTTTATAATCATTATACAATGTGGAAATTTGTTACGAATCCTGGGTATAAAGAATGGTGCACTTCGATAGCTCTTATTCAATCTTTAGGTAGAAGTATCAGGACATCAAATGACACATGTACTACTTATTTATTAGATGCTAGATTTTTAGAATTTGTACCCAGAATTAAGCACTACCTTACTGATTATCAGAGGGAAGTATTCGATGTTTAGGAGAGACACATGACATTAGACTTAGATAAATTATTCAATTTCAATCCCGACCAAGGGGACTCTAAAACTCCGGAAGCCTATATGGTATTTCTTCCTGTGCATGATTTAATTCGATTACAAAAGGGATATATCTCTCATTTGGAAGACAAGATTGATACGGCGGAATCTAAAAAAGCTCTAGAGGACATGTCTCATAAAATCCAAAAGATCGGTAGAGATTCTGCTATGTTATTAGCTGACACTCTTAAAACGGCACTCGATAAGGAAGACTATGTAGCTTTAGAAGAACTAGAGAAAAAGATCCGCAAGCAAGCCTTTGGTACGACACCTGAGTCAGAGGGAATATAACCTAATGGGCAAAAAGAAACAGCATCTCTTAGAGCAAATAAAAGATCGTTACAGCCAGTTTAAGGATACTACCTTTATTAGTAACGCACAGGATTTTGAGAATTTTATCTCTCAGAAATGCCCTAACTTTGCCCATAAAGGACCTAGGGAATACCCTGTCCTTGTAGAGGCTGTTTCTATCGGTGCAGATAAGAGACCTGTTATAGGGTATACCTATGTAACTCAAGTTCAAAAGTATATCTTTGATCGGAAGCTGGCTTAGAATTCAAAGTCTAATCCTAAGGCCTCATCCACAAGGAAATCATGATTTGTCGCCATACGAGTATACTCGTGATCATAGTATTTATATGCTGTGAACATGCAGAAGTTAAGAGCGTGAACCACGTCGTCGGGAATCTTAGGGTTTCTAGTAAACACCTTCGATATACCACGGCGTGATTCTACGATCTCTTCATATATAGTCATAAAATCAGGATAGAATAAATCCATAAACGATTCTGGTGGGAATTGTACTTGTCCCTGTTTAATAGCCATAAACATAAGGTTTAAAGATATAGTTCTATCTAAGGAGAAAAACCCACGCTTATTATATTCAAGAACTCTCTTACGCGTAGCCGTATAGTTCATCTTAAAAACACGTTGTATACCATAGTTCTCGTCGAGAATAAGATTGTTGGTGTGTCCAACACCTACATCCGCGCCAATACGAAGTACGTTAAACCTCTTACAGATCCCTATAATTTGATCGATCTGATCGAGAGTATCAGTGGAGTAAAACTTCTTAATATAGACTACCTTGAATCTCTTATCAAGTGGGTCTATGCCGCCTATAACTAAGATGGTATAACTAGTCTGAGCTGAGATACCCCAGTCGATACCCGCGAAAGCATGTTCAATAGGAATATCAGGTTCCCACTTATCCCAGACTTTACCTGAAGACACTGCTTTAAGCTCTGATAGAGTAAGTAACCTACCTCCTTGGTCATAACTAAGACCTAAGCATTCATTAGCGAATTGAGCAGGAGCGTAACGACTCTTCTTAATTAAGAGTTCTTTCCATGCTTTCTTACTATCATAGTGGATGGGCATTATTATCTGAGGTAAATGAAATCCTACTACTTCTGAATTTAAGTAGTCCTTGTTTGTAGTGACCCAAGTTCCTTTGTGAACATCGTTTCTAAGGTCAGCTTTACATTTCAAGCAGATAGGACCGTAAGGCCCGATCATATCCCATACATGGTCATCGTCTGGAATATTTACATTCCTGCAAAAAGGGCAGGTAACTCCCCATTCACACATGGTAGACTTCAACCAGTAGTACTCGATGGTATTGTCTAGCGTTTTAGGTGTGCCTGTATATGTCTTCCACTTGTAAGGAGATGCAGATAGACATTCGTTGATAATAGGAATGTTATCAATAGGAATATCTTGCACTTCATCGAAAACCAGCTTGTCAGCGGGAATACCACGGGCACGCTCTGCGTCTAGGAGAGAATATGTTAGTTGTACTAAACTACCGTTACTTAGCCCACGCGAGAAAATATTGTTTTGACACATCGTATGCCAA
>TARA_R110000851_G_scaffold66018_1_pt1 | contig 16771 bp, 23 predicted proteins | sample TARA_R110000851 | Tara Oceans TARA_R110000851 (sample SAMEA4397627) | marine metagenome | biome: Polar Biome; feature: [DCM] deep chlorophyll maximum layer (ENVO:01000326); material: water (ENVO:00002006), including particulate matter (ENVO:01000060) such as... | depth 17 m
GGACAATCATTTACAACGCCATTAAGTAAAGAGTATTCCAACCTCGGAACTCCCGTTGCAACCGTTTCAATTAATCCTCTTGCGTTTACTCTAGTAGCTGAACTTGACCTTGTGAAATCAAAATCCCCTGCTCCACTTGTAGGTAAAACGCTGTAAATTTTGTCTTTTTTATACCCTGAAGGTATCATTGATATGCTTGGAATTTTTGCCATTTTATATTTTATTATTTTATTATTTTTTAAGACATAGTAGAGATTCTACAAAACCTTCGTTCTCAACTACTCTGTGGTAGTAATCCCAACTTGACTCACTGTAAGCAACTGCAAACCCTAATCTACTTAAGGCATCTCCATCTGACTGTCTTTCATTTGTTCTGTACAAGAACTTTGACGAAAATTTTTCCATAGCCTTGAAGTTAAGAACATATCCACTTAAATCTAACATATTCTCTCCTGTAATCACGTTACTATCAATCATATTAGAACCAAAATCTAGTCCTGATAAAAACAAGTTCCCATTGTTATCTTGTATTATTATATTTGGTCTTCCTTTTGCCAATGCGTCTATACTTATTTGGTCTTGCTCACTTAACTTAGGTAACGTTATTTTTAAATTTTGTTCGTAAAACGTAGTACCATTCTTTGAGCTTGACTTAATTGTCTCTGAATAAGAGGAGTTTCCATTCGCATTAAACTTAAATGCTGCAGGGGTTCCATCAACACTTGTTATGACAGCTCCGTTAGAACTATAGGTAACACCTTTTATTTCACCGTAATTAACAAAGTAGACAGAGTTTATACCACCTACATTATTCTTACACGGCTCTGTTCTATTTATTCTAATATTACAACCCATTATTGTTTTATTTTTTAATTATTATCCTATTAAATACCAAGTATCGTCTTCAATGTGATATACATAAGTTGCTTTAAAACCTGCTGTTGGAGCACCTGCAAAACTTGGTGTTATATTTCCTGTTCCTGCAGCATTACCAACTACTAAAGTAACAGTATTCGTCAGTGTACTAAATTGTGCTATCTGACCTTCTATAGGTGATAGAGGAAACTGTACTGTTAAAGTAAGACCGGGATTTGCAATAATTAAAGCATTGACACTCACTACACTACCTAGGTTTAAAGTCTGAGTAGTTGTTATAGGTATTATTGTATGCTCTGCTATCCTTAATCTTTCTGTTTTAAGGTTTAACGCATTAATCTTTTTAGTTTCTCCATCACTTACTATTGCAAGTAGGTCTAAGTTAGACGCAAATGATAGTTCAGTTAGGTCGGTAATCTTTTTATTCGCCATTTTGTGATTATTATAAAATTATTTTATCTCCGTTTTCTTGTAGTAACAATTCGCTATTCTCAAGCTTCAAGAAGTTAGACGCATAATTAGAGTATATAATACCCCAATTTATAGAGTTGTATATTCCCGTACCCCACCAACTAACACTGTATATGTTGTTTGCCATATTACTTACTTATTTTGAATAATTACAGTAGCCTTTTTCTTACTTACCTCTTCGTAAAACTTAGCCAACCTTATTATGTTAACTACTTTTGTCTTATATGTCTTTTTTTTATTAATACTCATTATAATACCCAACTTGAAAAACTATCCGCATCTTTATCAGGGTACATATCCCCGTTTTTATTGTTAGAGTACTCAGGGTACTTATTACCATTGTTACACATATAGTCTAAGAATCTTCTTGTATAAAACTCAGCTCTATCGTTTATCTTGCTCATCATTCTATCAACATCACTGAAGTTTACAGACTCAGACTCTTCTCCTCTATGCTTTGCAACACCTCCGTTATCTATTTTAAACATACTAAAAGGCAAGTACTCTGCTTGAGTGAACCAAGTAAGCATTGGTTTAATATAAGAGTCTCTAAGTAGCTTATAATCGCTATAAACAGCATCGTCAATATCTCCTGATATTATTAATTCCTGAAGCTTGTCATAAAGACTTCCTCCTAAGTAGTTTTGGATATGTATATCCTGTGCCACTTCGATATAGTGAATTAACTTGTCAGCATCTGTGTTTCCACTTATGATTGACTTTGCTTTTAAATCTTGTACTGTTATGAATAGTGCTTTCATTATTGTCCTATTATTTTCTTGATTCTACTTAAAACACTTGGGTATGCTCCTTTATCAGGTCTGTCTATCATTCGCTCAGTAATCTCTTTTGGATTCTTAGGTTTGTCAAGACCATTACCGTAAGCTACTTCTTCATTTACCCTCTTGCCACTTGACTTTTTGTAAACTTGTAGTTGCCAAAAATGATGACAATTTTTTCCTCCTTTAAATTTTAAGAGCGAGTAATTAGCTCTGTTGTGTCCTAACTCTTTGTTAACACCTCTAAAAGACATCATATTAATATCTTCTTTTCTAAATACTACTTTTTTACCTGTTAGCATTTCCATCTGCTTACAAAACCTTCTACTATTTGAAGATTTTCTTTGTGGTGAATAAGAGTATCTTACCTTGTAAATATCATCATCTTGAGATGAGGCTTTGTCAGAAGAAGTTATATCAGCCATTTTAAGAGCTTCTTTGCCTTCTTCATATACTTCACTATGGATTAACTCCCAATCATCGCTTAAAACCTCTCCTAGCTCTTCTAATTGATTATATAAGTCATCACCATCCTCTTCAGAAAAGTCTTCCTCATCTTTTTCAGCAGAAAGCTTCTCTCCTGTTTCTTCCTCTTTTCTTACCTTAGTAGATATATTTTCTAATTCAGTAAATTCAATAGGCTGTAATGTAACAAAGTATAAGTCTTGTGATATTTTATTAAATTCAAGTATCTCTGTCAATCCGTAGATTATCCCATCCTGCAAAGGTCTTATAATAACATTGTCCATTAAAACAGATGCTGTTCTTAACTCTTCTGCATTGTTACCAAATCCTGTGTTATCTTTAATGCCTAATAATATTGGTGATACAATACCGTGCCCTAACATTATCTTTTCTCTTGCTTCGTCAGAAAGGAATTGATATTGTGCGTGTGCATCAGGTAAGTGTATTGCCTCTATATCAGCCTTAGTGTCAGCACTTTCGTTAAATGCTATAATTGCCTTACCGCTATTTGAACTGCCTGAGAACTTATCATTAATCTTACTTTCTATAATTGTTTGAGTTTCCTCATTCGGTACTCCATTATTGAAATTAACAAACAAACTTGGTTGTAAACCGTTCTGTATATTTGATATATGGTAGTTCGATACCTCTGATTCAAGCTCAGAATATTGTAAAGAAGCCTGATAATCAACGGTAGCATAGTAATAAAATCCACTTCTGTATGGTTTGAATATGTAAAGTTCGTTAACTTCTGATTTTTTACCATTTCCAAATGAAGCTATTCTTTTAGGTTTGTCAGACATCTTACTGTCTTTCCAACTTGGGTGGTAGTAGTATGCCTTTATCTTTCCTTCTTGAGCTTTTTCAGCTCTAAGTGTTTCCATTGGAAAGTGAGATACTTTTAATATTTTAGTTTTAGCTTTGTTGTAAGTTAATTGCAATGCACCTTGTCCTAATAACTTATAATCATTTACAAGTCTTTTAATTTCTCTAGGTCTAAGGAGCTTCTTCATATAGATATAGTCTTCAGGAGCTGTATCAGAATTACTAGACTCTAATCCTCTACCGTATATCATATCAACAATACCATTAACACATCTACCATTAGTAGGGCTATCAAGATACCTTTCTATTAAATTATCAAAGTAATCATTATTATCACCAAAAGTAACCCATCCTTTATTATGAACTTCTTTTATCTCAGGTGAACTGTAAGAGGACATATTGACAATTCTAATGCTATCTTTATATTCCTTTTTAATGTTGCTCTTTCTCATTATATTATGTATGTATTATCATCTGTCTTATCATAAGACTTGTATATCGTGTTGTTTCCTATAACGTGGGGTTTATCAAGGTCTACATCAACTACTTTTTGCTCTGTGCTGTAAATCTTATCTCTATACCACAGTTTACCATCTCTTGTTATTTCTAAGTAGTAAGTAGAGTCTTCTTGAAGTATAGCGGAGTCAAAGGTCATACTTATAAAATCCCCTGACCTACTCACAACAGCGTCTGTGATAGACTCAGATACACCATCACCATCTCTTCTAAGATTCATATTAATAACTCCATCAATACTGTTTACTCTAGGTAAAATATTTATGGTTTGTTGAGATGTGTTTGGCAATAGTATAATCATACTATGATAACTAATTAATTATATTTTGTTTTATTTAATGAAAAAACCCCACTCAATAGAGCAGGGTCAATCAATTAATAGTAATAATTATTATACAGTAGTAAATCCTGCACCTGCAACGGTAGCAGCTCCTGACTCATCTGCAGAAGTTTTGTTTAAGAAATTAGCAGGAACTTTTTCCATACCTGTAAAACTTAAAGTATACCCTGACATATCGCCCATAGCACCTCCTGTAACTACAGTACCACCTGTAACGTCAGCTCCGTGCTCTAATCCTGCCAAAAATACGTTTCCGTTATTGTCTTCGATTAAAATATTTGGTCTACCAAAAGATAACAATTTAATTGTCTTGTGGTCTTCCTTTGTTAATTTTTTAAGTGTCAACTCTAACACTTGCTCGAAAGCAGTAGTTCCATTCTCTCTACTTGATTGAATGTTCTCTGTGTAGGTAGAGTTTCCTCTAACCTCGTACTTATATGCAGAAGGCGCAGACCCAACACTATCAATCACATCAGAATCAGATGAGTTGTAGCTAATAGCACCCATATCTCCGTAATTAACGAAATATACTGCGTTGATTCCACCTACGCTGTCTTTGCAAGGTTCTGTCCTTCCTGTCGTAATATCACAAGCCATATTGTTTATTTTTTATTATTAGTTAATAAAAAGGGTAAGTAGATAAACCACCTACCCTTTTTTATATTTATTTATTATTAAATTCCGTATGTTACGATATCCTCTATCACACCGTATTGTACAGCAGCAGTATATCTCATAATTACACGAACATTTTGTGAACCATCTAAATCGCTCATATCTAGCAATTTAACCTCATTTTGGTCAGAAAGCAATCCTGTAGCAAACCATAAGTTATCTTTGGTAGTAGATACTGCAACGTTAGCAGCTAATCCATTTGCCATAAATACCTTTACTCCATCAAAATACAAAACATTTACATCTTGATTATTTCCCATTGCTCCAACTCCTGCAGCACCTTGTCCACCTGCAGCAAATCCACCAAGACTTCTCTTGTATGCTCTGAAGATATTCTGAGAAACGTAGATATGCAAATCATCTCTTCCGTATAAAGCAGAAGGAATTGCGTCTACAATTTTCCCTAATTCGTCTACAACGTTTGCAGCAGTTACAGTTGTTCCTGTAATTGTTTGAGCAGCAACAGCAGCAGCATCAGCAGCTAATAATTCAGAAAAACCTGCATATTCACCATCGTTAGCATCAGCACCTTGCCAAATTGTATTTTCATTCTTCTGTGCTACTTTAGCAGCAACATATCCAATTAAGTAATCTTGGAAAGAAGAAGGTAGGTTATCGAAAGCAGAATATCCCATCTCAATCGCATTCCAATCCGATACAAAATCTTTTTTGCACATTTCCAAATTAACTTGTAACTCTTTTGGCTGTATAATTCTTTCAGTTAATGTTAAAGTTGAAGTATCAGCGAAATCACAAGAACCATCTTTTACGATTCCATCTAATTCCAATCTCTTTACAACTTCTTTAAATTTTACATTTGGACGAACAGTAAGTCCTCCATTTGCAATTGTGTTCCCTGTAAGTAAAGCTGCTGAAATGTATTTTCCTGCACTTTCACCTGAGTAACTTGTAGTAATGTTTGTAGTAGTAGCCATATTTTTAATTTTAGTTGTTAAATAACATTTTTTGAACTCTTTGCTCAGTGGTCATATTTTTATTCTCACTTGACATTAAGCTTCTTTTTGATTCAATTGAGTTTTCAGGTGAGTGTATAACTTCTACAGCCTCTTCAGATAATTCAACTTCTTTTTTCTCAGAAAGCTCTTTAGGAACTTCTTCTGATTCACCCATTGGCTTGTCTTCAACTAATGCCTTAATCATTGACATTAACTCTTCCTTAACAGCCATTAAGTCTTCAGGTGTAACATACTGCATCTCCGCAACTTCGTCTTCTTCGACAACTTGCTCTGCAGGTGCTGCTTCCTCTTCCTCAGCAAGTACAACTTCCTTAATTTCTTCCTTAACCTCTTCTTTAGAAAGGTTTAGCAATTCTTTTACACTATTTAGTATTTCTGTTGGTTTCATACGTATTGGTTTATATTAATATAACTATTTATAAAACTACTGTCTTGTTTTAGTCTTCTTCAGCAGTGTTGCTTATGTCTCCTATTCCTTGTTTCCAATAATCAGGAGCTTTGCATTTTTTAGTATTTCCCTTATCACAATCTATTGAATAAGTATTCTTACAGTAGCAGTAGACAGCTTTTCCCATTATGATAATAGTTTTTTAAGCTCCTCTAGAGTTTCCATTTCTTCATAGCCTTCAGAGTCTTTATGTAACCATCCCTTCTCTGTGTATTTAATGTGCTCCTTTTCATCTAGCACTTCAACCTTGTCACCTGTATTTGGATTGTACATAAAGTGTGGATATTCCATTTCTTCCATTAAAAGTCTTTTAAGCTCGTCTAATGCTTTAGAAGCTTCCATTTCTTCGATGTCTTCATTACTATCACTAAACATACCTTCTATACTTAATCCTAAGTACTTACCTGCCTTAACATCTTCCCATACTTCACTGTTATCTATCTTCATAGTAACTGCCCAAGCTCCTTCTACAGAGTTTAAGCCATATATTGCAGTCTTGTCTTTCTTAGGGTCTTCTACTATCCAAGATTCGATTACAGATACACCTTTGGTCATTTCTTCATCGTGCTCTAACGTAGCATTGTTTATTTTAAGACGTTTCAAGTATAATTCAGAGGCTTTTCTTACGGTTTTTTTAGAGAATATAACGTTATACTCATACTCTCCTTTACGCCTGTATATTGGCTTATCAGGAACAAGAGCAAGTCCTAATATTATTCTTTTATCTGCATCTACCGTTTTAAACTCTAAGCTGTGCTTACTTAGTGCAATAAAATTCTCCTCAATTGCAGGAAATTCTACCAAACTTATTGCTTCTATTCCATCATCCTCTTTAGCGTCATCAATAAACAATTCTACTGTATCTAATTTATCCATATCTTTGTCTTATATTATGTTAACTATATTTATTATATTCTGTTTTGTTTTAGATACTAGCACCTGTATTAATAGAAGCATCTAAATTCTGTTGTCTTGTTACCTCTCTTGAGACTACGTAAGCTTTTAACGGTTGGTCAAAACGTGCTTGTATAGCTTCTAGCAATTGGTTATTATCTCCCATTCCTACTATATTAAATGAGGCTTCTGCTCTATCTTCTCCACCACTACCGCTGCTTCCGTTAGTTCCTGAAGCTACTCTAGGTGAACCTGCTGCAGATGACTGAAACTTCTGTCTTGAGATTGCTGCCAATTGAACAGCTCCTGATGCTGCTGCTAAACCCATTGCAACAAAACCTTGAGGAGTAGGTCCATATACCTTAAGGGCTTTCATCATTGCTACTGCAGTATCTATTATTACAGTACTCATATCTACGGCTTTTTGCATTTTAAACCTTTTCTTTTCAATTGCTTCTTGTTTCTTTCTTAATGCTTCGTCATTTCTAGCTATCTCATCTTGTATCGCTTGTCTTCCGTTTTTAGATAAGTTTTCATTTCGAAGTCTTTTTTTCAATTGGTTATTTATCTCATTGGTTTTGTTTTGCTCCATAACCAACTCTCTCTGAAACTCAGCATCTATAAAGTTACCAATACCACTTAACACTTCCTTTGCCTTTTCAGCATAACTAATAAGCTTCTCTAGTTTTTCGTCTCTTGCTTCGTCTTCAGCATCTTTCTTTGCTAAATTTGCCTTATCAAGGTAGAAAGCAATCCATCCATCAATTATTTTCTTAAATCCATCCTCATTCGCTTTGACTTCTAACTTCTTTTTATCTGTAAATTTTTTAAGAGCTGTATCTGACTCTTCTTCAGTCATCTTTCCTAAACTTACTTGCTGAGCTAAATAGGCTTTAAATTCTTCTTCATAAGCTTTTGCTTGAACATTAAATACTCTAACGTCTTCTTTTTGCTTTACCCTCAATCTCTCTAAGTGAGCTTCTTTTCTTATTTCAACCTTCTCTATTTCAGATTCCTCATTAAAAAGGTCGGTCTTCTCTTGTAGCTTAGCTAATTGGTCTAAGTAGTCTTCTATCTCTTTGTCAAACTCTTCAGGAGTTGGTAGTAAAGTAATAGTTTTTTCATCACCTTTACCTTCTTCGTTTAGTGCCTTTAAATCAGCTTTTAAAGCCATTTGTAGCTTTAAAAATTCGTTGTTAAATTTAATTTGGCTTATTTTTCTTTGAGCTAAATCATTATCACCTGCAATTAAGTCTTTCTTTCTAAATTCATTTTCTTTTCTAAGTATTTTTTCTGAAATTACAAAAGATGCTCTTATTAGTTTTATCTTCTTGTTTTTAGTATTAGTTTCGTCCTTAAGAAAAGCATCGTTTATGTTAACTTTTCTTTGTAGTTCCTCAATAGACAATTCTTGAAGAGTTTTCGCTAATTCTTCTGCATCTTTTATTGCTTGTTTTTTACCATCATCTGCAAACAAGTTTTTAGTAAGTTCTGACAGTCTTGTTATTTTTTTATTTGACTCATCTATTTCCTTGCCATTTTCTTGCAATGCTTTCCTGAAGTCAATTATTCTTAGTCCACTTAACTTAGAAGACTTTCCGTAATCTGAGATAGCTTTGTAAGCTTCTTTAACTTCTTTAGTTTGGTCTGTAAAGCTTTTTGCAGTATCATAATTAGCTTCTAGTAATTTTATACTGTCTTTTATTTCTTTTTTAGAAGCGTCATCCATCAAGTTAGCCTTTTCTACTAAGTATTTTTTAGTTTCCTCAAGGTCTTCCATACGTTCTTGCTGTAAATCAAACATTACTTTTGATTCATCTTCAATCGCTTCTTTTGCAGCTCTCTTCTTAGCCTCTTCTATAATAGTTTTAGTAAACTCTTTTTCTAACTCTATCGCTTTATTTATCTCAGTATTACCTGACTTAAGAGATTCTGTGTAGAAATCAGCTAATTCAGCTGCTTTAGGGTATTCTTTTTTAAGAACCCTAAGAGCTTCTGTTTTTTGCTTTAAAGAGTTTCTATTGTCTTGAAGAATGTCGTTAACTCTCATAAACCCTCCCACACTTTTGCCAACCTCTTCAGATAGTTTTTTAGTTGCCGATTCAGCTTTCTTCATACCTCCGAAAAAGTAATCAAGACCTGCAACAACAGCTTGTATAGCAAACAAGATACCAAGAGGACCCATAAAGGATTTACCCATACCTTTAACCACATTACCAAAACCAATAGCCTTACCTGTGGTCTTGTCTATCTGTTGAGCAGAAAATAACATATTAGAAGATAACTGAGAAACGTTATTCGCCATACCTCTAATACCATAAGGTGCATCAGAAACAACTCTACCAAGTTCTAATACAGAAGTAGCAGCACCACCCGTTGACTTAGATGTTTGTTCCATCTTATTGCCAAGACCTTTAGTGCTTTTCCCTAAAGCCTCTACGTGCCTAGTTCTTTTTCCTTGTATTTGGTTAAGTTTCTTTTCTTCTCTGTATAGCTTAACAACAGTATCTTTGTAATCCTTAGAAAAGTTTCCTGTCTTTTTAATATCTCTATTAAGCTTTGCTATTTTAGTTCTAGCATTTCTTTCTTGGATTTCAATTTCAATAATTACAGGGTCTTTACTTTTTGCCATTTTTAGTTATTTTATTTCTTTTAATATTGGTTCTTAGTTCCTTAAATGTTGAGGGCATCTCATTTAATCCCTTTGCAATGTTGACGTCTAAATCTTCAATCATCCAATCATCGCTTCTTAGTAATTCTAACATCTCTCTTATCATTATATGTCGTTTAATAGTTCTATACTTGACTTACCTGTGTAAAAATCGGTTTCTATTGAATTTATCTTATAGCTGCTACCTGATACAATAAATCTGTCAGCTAAATTGTATTTTAAAAGTATTCTTAAAGGCAAGTAAGCGGTAATTGTTGTTAACCTATTTGACTTGGCGAATACTGATGAAATATAGTTTTTATGGTAGTTATTAAATAGTGATTGCTCTGTTGTTTGAAGAGTCCATTCGTCAGGTGCAGCGTTAAAATTTATTGTCTGTCTGTCGTCTTCTTGAGAAAAGTATAAGTCAGAATTAACGGGCAAGTAGTAAGAACTTAAAGGGATTCTTGATTGAGCAGTTTCAACACCATCATTATCTGTAATTATCTGATTGACAAAAGAGATTCTTTCATTAGAGGATAATGTTTCACGTTTCATATAAAAAACTATAGGGTCTCCTACGTAACTGTCTTGATTATCGTCTACACAGAAACCCCACTGAATATCAGTAAGGGTAGGATTGGCGGGAGTGTTTAAATCTATCAGTCTCTCAAATTTCATATGTTCAAATCCAACCTGAACTTTAAAGATTCCCTCAGAAAAGATACGGCTAGTGTCTTCATTTTCTCCTCCGTACTTTTCAGTACCCCATTCTTCGTTAAATATTTGGTTGTGCTCTTTAGCTAAGAAAGTTTTAAGTCCTTTGTAAGAATAATTAATCTCTCTAAAAGGTAGTGCCACATCAACCTGCTTTTCACTTACGTCTACGTATTTTGTAATATCAAAACCATCCTCTGAGTTTAAGTTACCACCTCTACCTAAACTATAAAAATCATCTAATGATTTCACAACCAAAACATCTCCCTCAAAGAAAGCTACCAAGCTAAACATATTAAATACAGATGTTAAGAAGTCTAGTATCTTCATTTCAGGAATTTGTTGCTGTATGTTAAACAGAAACTCTTCCTTTACATCAAACGAGGTAGTTTCAAAAGTGTCAGTACTAACAGTTACTATACGAGCAGTCCATTCAATACTAGCAAAATCCAATTCCTCGCTAGAGGTTACTTCAACAGTATATCCTTCGCCAATTACTTTAGGCGGAGTAAGGGTTTTGTTTCCACTACTTAAAGAGCTTTGGTATACGATGCTTCCATTTTGCCAAATAGCTACAGAGTATTTTTTATTTTGGTCTGTAGTTGTTGGTTCTAATGTTACAAAAAACACATCTACTTGACTACTGTTTAATGTAAAAGTGTTGCTATTCATTGAACTTACGCTTCCTGACGCATTTGCCCATCCTGATACAAAGCTTTTATACTCTTCAGCCTGAGAGCCTGTAGCAACCTTTCCTTTGTTTCTATGTAACCACATATAAAGTCTTCTAAAAGAGTTAGCACCACCAAAGAAGTCATTACTAAACGTAAAACCGTACTGCTCTTCTATTGCTTTTATTATAATTTCTAGTTTTATAGCGTATTTAAGTTGAGTATAGTTAACTCCGTGCAAACTACTATTGTTAAAGGTGGAGGTGTAATGAAGATTACCATTACTTCTAATATTCTCAGTAGAATTAAATAGTAGCCTTTGAGTGTGAGTTAATAAAGGTATCTGTAAAGGACTTGAGTAAGTAACACCATCAATGGTTCTGCTTTTCTCGTTTGATAGGTAGTCCTCTATATCTAAAGCATTATTAGTAAGTTTGTTTCCATTATCCTCTTCACTGAAGTTGTCTAACCAATTTAAATCAGATAACGAGTCGTCTCCTAATAGCTCTTTTAAGGACACAGTGTTTCCAAAGAACGTTATTCTATAGGTGTGTGCCTTATTGTTCTTTAAATCCACTCCTTCTAGCTTAATATAACCATCCTTAAAAGGTAAAGAGTTCAATTCTATTCTTGCAGTTGCTCTTACCCTTGCATCAAACCCTTCCATAATATCATTATTATAATAGTGCTTAAATACCTTGTTGTTTATTCTACTAGCAGGTATTTGAAATGTTTGAGAGTACTCTGTGAATATTTTAGAGATGTCTTTTACGTCTTTAAGAGTGTCAGTTATGACTACGCTCTCATCTTTAAACATATCAACCCTTTGCCCTTCAATGTATAGTTGTACTTGCTGCATTTATCTAATGTTGTTTATTGTGTCGAATGAATTGTCAAAATCTATAGTGTATTCTACCAACTTGTTGTTTACTGATGTCTTGTACGTAATATCACTTGTTTTTACGTTAATTGGTAGTATTTGCACCTCTGTGTCGGTTACATTGGTTACCCACACCTTTTCAGACAGCATTAATTGCTTAAACACCTCATTGTATTCTTCACTTAGGTATCCACTGCTTAAAGTTATGGATTCTTTTGCTATTATGTTAAAATCTCTGTTAACGTGACTACTTGTGCTGTATTGGTTGAACTCATTTCTTGTATTCGCCTTGTATGATTCCTTCTTAACGTCCATACTTTGAACAGACTTCTTAAAAAACAACATATCTTGCAATACTCCGAATTTATTTACAAAGGTTACTTTCTTTGGTTCGTACTTACACTCTTCTATTGTTTTTATTTTTATTGTTTGTAATCCATCTGTATCTGAAACTAAAACCGTATCAACCTCACCTACTTCAAACTCCTCAAAAAAGTCTTGTAAGCACTTACTGTCTTCAAAAGTTGATGGCGAGGCGCTTGTGCTGTCTATTAATACTCTACTCTTAAATGAGTCGTAATCAACTCCTGCTCCACTTGATGAAACGTACTCTATTTGCTGTGAACTTTGTGTGCTAGAGAGGAATGATTGAGACGAAGTAACTTCTCCATTTTTTACAAAAGATACTGTTGGATTTGTGTATGTGTGTATAGGTATTCTAAAAGAATTGTCAGCTAAAACAAACACTTCTCTGTTGCTCATTAGTAATGACTTGTACTGTATATTGAAAGAACTATTCTCCTCAAAGTACGAGTAGCTTTCAAATACAGATTTCGTTGAGTATTGTATAGTTTGTAATAAATTATTGTTAACGTCATAGACTTTGATAACCTCTTTTTGCCATATTAATGGTGTATCATAATCCCCTTCAAATGTTACGTCTATGTAGTCTCTTGTCAACTCCGAAGTCTCGTAGCCTACAAAAACACTACCGTTTTGAGCGTATTTTTTTAGACTGTAAGTTATTGGTACTGAACCTGTTTTTGAACCTGACCATATGTATATCTCTAAAATACTGTAATGTGTATTAGCTATTGATGTACTTACATAATAAGGACTCCTTGTATTTATTGCCATTATTTATTTATTTTAACTATTTTTCTAAGTTCTTCTTTAAGGTCAGCACTAAAGCCATCCGCAACATCTAAGCCTACCTTTTTCTGCATAGAATCAAGCACTCTGTCAAATATATTACTACCCTTGTATTGGTATCTCTTTATTGTACCTTTTTGAGCGATAGATTTAGAGATAGCAAATATCATAGACTTAAAAGCACTATTTTTATCTGTATTCATCTTACTAAACTTAGCACCATTCTTTAGTTTTCTTACGGGTCTAATACCTTTAGCTCTTGCCCACTCTTCTAGCTTTTTTTTCTTATCATAGCCTCCTTTGTTAGAGCGAGAACGTCCTGCACCACCATCAACTGCACCTGCGTACTCGGCTGTAGAAGAAACCTCTATAGAATTATCAACAACCTTACCTGTAAAGGATTTAGCAAACTTACCTGTAGCTTTTGTCTTATCAATCTTAGACTGAGACTCTAGTTTTCTGACAAACTCCTTAACTAGGTTGTTTAGTGCTGTATTTAGGTTCGTTTTTTGCATATTTAACAGATACTTGCACCATTAGGTATTTCTATTGCTATATCTACACTCCAACCTGCTAATTCGTTGCTAAAACGCTCTTTAAACGGTTCTGCTGTAGGTTGTGTGGTAACTTGGTACTTTAATTCAAATAAATCACCTCTCATTAGCTTCATAATAAGGCTGTTTATTACCTCAAATTGAGTGTTTAAAACATCGTGAAGGTTGTCATTTCCGTAAAATAAGTCAAAATCTGATTTTTTAGTGTTATAGTCAACTATGTCAGCACAAAGCAATTTTATGCTAAAAGTCACTGTTCTCTCTCCATAAGTCACGTTATCCATAAAAAGGTGTGATAATGGGAATATAGTTGTCTTATCTAGGTCTACATCAGATATATCTCCATATGTAACGGTATTTACCGAAGGACTATTAAGTAATTCGTTCTTTAATGTGTCTAGTATGTTGTAAACGTGTGTCATCTTGATTGTGCTTTTAGTATTCTACTCTCTAACTCTGATTTTTCTTTAACGAACTCCAAGTACATTAAACATTGGTGAACGGGGTACTCTGTAACTTCTCCAATTCTGCTAACATCTTCTCTAGCGAGAGTAAATATTGTTTGATAGTCTCCCCACTTTTTAGCGAATGCTTGTCCTCTCGACCCCCCTGTGTCTTCTGCAGCTCCTTGAGTGTAGAGACCATCGTATAATTCCCTAATTTTGTCGCTAAACGCCAAAAAAAAACCCTTACACCAAGTGCAACATCTAAAGGCGTGTCTTTCATAACCTCCGAAAGCAGCTCTGTGCCTTGATAATCGTGTATAAGGTATTTATCCTTATTATAGTGCTTGATAGGTCTGTATATAACAGCTAAAGCTTTGTGAAAGTTTTCCTCATCAAACATATACTTGTCTAAATCCAAGAACTCACCATAACTCATCTTATCTAGGTTAGGTATCATACCGAAATGAACTACACTACCATCTGTTCCTTTTAAATCAAACTTAGGAACTAGGTCTACATTAGAGTTAAGTAGTCCTGCAACGTGTGATATAGCGTCATCAAAAACATTTAATCCTAATTCATCTATATTATTTAAACTTACTCCGCAAAATATCTCTAACATCTTTTTTTCTAAGAAATCAGTGTTATCTGCATCCTTATTCTTTTCGTAGATGGTCAAGTATTTCTGCCACTGTGCTACGTTTAAGTCTCTTAGTGTTTTAGGAATAGTGATATTAAAATCGTCTGTCATAAATAACTTATATTATAATAAGATAACTATTATTTATTTTTTTGTATTAATTTTTGTGTAATCCAAATAAAAGGTTATCTTTGTAGAGTAATAACGAAGCAATGGAACTTATAGATAGTAATAATGGTATAAGGTTTATGTCTTTTAAGTGTTTAAAGAGTGATATGGTTTATACAGTTATATCTACTCGCTCAGTATTCGATAATAGTAAGCCAAGTTATTTAGATAAGGCTTTGATGTCTGAAGATACACTTCGTAGAGAAGATGGAGTAAAAAGAACTCTTATGAGAAACCAATTAAAGACTAGATTTACAAACGTAGAACAAGTATTAACAAATAAAAACAAATATTATGACTGAAGCAAAGATTACAGACGAGCAAATTATGTTTATGAAGTCGATATTATTATCGCAACTATTACTAGAGGCAAATGAGTCTCTTATTACAACGAATAGGTACAAGCAGGAACTAAAACATCAAGGTAATAAGATGATTGGTATTTTAGAGCCTATAGTAAGAGAGTCTTTTGATGTTATTTACGATTCTGACCCTATGATGACTACTAATATATTGAACAAGGTAGATGGTCTTATAAACAGAATTGCTAAGCTAAAGACTATTGAAGAGGTTGTTATCCTTGAGTCTATTGTGGACAAGTATGAGAATAACAAAGAGTGGTTTATGGAGTATGCTCAATCTGAGTTCTTAAAAATAGATTAATATGACTATAAAAGAAGCAGAGTTTATACTTAAGTATAAGATAATGTTTACTAAAACCACTATACAGACAGCACAGCAACAAATAGATAAAACAAATCAAGATGGACAATAAAACATATACAGCTAGAGAGGTGGCTTACAATATAAATACACTAACAAACAGAATAGAGCTTTTAAAGCTTGATAGAACAGAGATTAGTCAAGAGATTAACCAAATTAAGAAACAAGTAACAGCTTGGGAGGACTTAGATGAGAGTCAATTTAAGATGTTCAAGTAATTAACTAATTAATAAGGGGGTGACATTTAACTAAAAAATCGTCGCTGATTAATACTTGGTGTATGCCCTCTTATAATAATATAAATATATGATGAACTTACTTACAGTGTTTTTAGTAATATGGCTTGTAGCAGCAATAGCTAAATCAATTAATGATGAATAGATTATATCTATAGTTGTTAACATACTGATACTATTTGTCTATTATAGGCGAACACTTTAGTATGTTTTTAGTTATCATAGTAAGAGCAGTAGTTCTCTCTAACCTACTAAACTTTAATCCTTACACGGTTATTGGCTCAGGTCAATCAAGTCTCTTTATCAATTGCATCTATCTTTATTATTTTCCTACTGACACCCAATAGTTATTCACGATAACGAGCATCTAAAGCTTTAACAAATGTCTCGCTAACATTACTATTAAAATAATACAGGAGGGTGTTGAATTAACTTTATATTCACTTTTACTTATATTTTTCTAATCCACTTAGTCAACAATTAACAAAAACATATTTCACTATTTACTTATTTTTTCTAATACGGTATCTGTGTTTTATGTGAAAAGATATTTGACTTTTGTTTGAATTCATAGAATTGAGTTACTACGCCCTGACGAAACGCAAACTACGTCAATCATCAACTATACCTATACTACTATAGACACAATCTATTGAAGCATTATAAGA
>TARA_R110000851_G_scaffold66685_1_pt1 | contig 16760 bp, 20 predicted proteins | sample TARA_R110000851 | Tara Oceans TARA_R110000851 (sample SAMEA4397627) | marine metagenome | biome: Polar Biome; feature: [DCM] deep chlorophyll maximum layer (ENVO:01000326); material: water (ENVO:00002006), including particulate matter (ENVO:01000060) such as... | depth 17 m
TCTATCATATGTAAAAAAGTATTCTTTTTTAGCTTGTTCTACCCAGAAAGCTGCTTCATCAGGCATTATTCTCTCTTTAGGGTGATTTTTGTAGTCCCAAAACAAAGAGTTTTCTCTCATATTCATATGTTTATAACCTATTTTTGGAATTGTCATTACTCTTAGGTCATTATATGTAGCTCTAAGTAAAAATTCATAAACAAATGTTAATTTCATACTAGGCTTTAACATACCAACCCCTTCGAAAGCTTCTTTTTTAATGACAGCTCCAGAAGTTTGGTAATTTTGATAGTTCAATAATGTGTTGTTGTCTAAGTCTCCCATTTTTTCAGAAAATTTCATTGCCCATATAGATTCATTAGTAAACCCTAAGAAATTTTGGTCATTGTCCACATCCACTACTAGTGGTAGGAATATGTCCACATCATCATAAGAAGTTATATAAGTTTTAACATTTCTAAACCAGTTTTTAGAATACTCATCATCCACCTCTAAAACAGAAAACCACTCTGTTTCTATATTATCCACACAATAATTTACTTGTGAACAAAAATCTGTTTTATCTTTATTAACTAAAATATTAATCTCTAATTCTGTAGGTTTTTGCCATGACTTAAAAAAGTCATTTAATTCTTTGGTGTCCGCGTGGGATATATAAACCTTATCTGGTTTTACAGTTTGGTTTACAATACTCTGTACACATTTGTTTAGATAATCTTCGATTACTTCGTTAATTTCATTAATTGGAATTACTACACTTATATCACTCATTTTTATTTATTTTTTAGTTATTATATAGTTCGTTTACGGAACCTTCTAATGTCTCATCTTCTGGACCAACAGGAGTTAATTTCTCTAGATTTCTTCTTACATCTAATATTTTTCTTTCATTTATAGAACTAAAAACATCAAGTACAGAATCTATAAAGACATCTTTTTTATATTTTTCTACAGTTTTTTCCATATCGTTGTAAAGTTCAATAGGTAATTCGTCCTCTAACCATTTTTGGACAAACCCACCTAACACATCGACAATCTTATTAAAGTCGTAAGACCATATCCCATTATCCTCTGACATCCAATCAGGTTTAAGATTTGGGACTTTACCGATAACTGGTATTCCACACTTCATAGATTCCAAAGGAAAAGTACCAAAACCACTAATATCATCAACCCATACAGAAACAAACGATTCGGCCAAATCTTCAGCAAATTTCTTTGTAGGCATATTTCTTAAATCCCTAAATGTAATCCATTTAAATTGTGGGTATTTTATATAGAAAGTTTTAATAATTTTCATAGTATCTCTAGATTCTCTTGTGTGTATAGAAATAAGTGGTGGTTGTGGGTATTCGTATTTTTTAAAATTTTCATCTATCGCTGGAACTATAACATGGTAGTCCAAACCACCCATAATAGTTTCTAAATATTCTTTTTGTGTGTTAGATGTTGTGATACAAGTAGTAACACCATAGTTACGCCATGTCATTCCAGGTGGGAGGGTCTCAAGGATGTAATCGTAGGCTTGTGATAATATAATTTTTTCACAAGGCATACTTTGTGTTTGTTCCAAGACATGTCCAAAAACTTCAGGAATAACTACAAGGTCACTTATAATAACCTCAACTTGTTTAGCTTCTATGGATACGTGTGGGATATCTTTATAGCCATCACCTAACCAAGTAGTTACATCATGAAAATCTGTTTTTTCATGCATTATTTTTGCGTTATATCCGGAATTTCTTAATTCTTTAACAATATCATATATTAAAGTTACAGAAGCTTTTGCTGTACCTTTAGTGTCCATAGTTAGAAAATATATAGCAGATTCCTTACTCCTTAGTTTTTCCAAGGCATGTGTTAATTTAATAATTTGGTCGTTAGTTTCACTCATTTATTTGCATTTTTTTAGTATTTTATATTCTATTAGTGTGTTTATAGCCAGTCTAAAGGGTATCGTGGTTTTATTAAGTCCTAATTGACCTAAAGTATCATCAACCTCTTCAGCGTAACCCAAACAAACATCTAACATTAATTTAAAGAATTCGAACTTAGGTAAGTTTATACTAATTTCTTTTTCTTCTTCTTTTGGTTGTAATTCTATTTGGTCCATAAACTGGTCAACATCCATGTACATATATTCACTCCCTATGGCCATTTGAAAATTCCTTAATTCGTTTTCTATCTTTGAAATTTTGGAAGTAGTTTTTTTAGTCATTATCTTTTTGGAATATTTCTAATGTTGTTATTTTTTCTGGAGAGTCTAGTATGTGACTAGAGTCAACATAATCGGACTTATTAAGGGTATATAGTAATTTACCCTCTGGTTTTGATTTAATTATAGGTTCGTCATTGGTGAATATCAAGTCAAACTCGCCCCATAAATCTTCGACTTCACTCATATTATAAAATTTTATATTTTTTATAGAACAACCATATTTAGCTAAAAACCAAAATGTTGCAGAAATTCCCCTACCAACCTCATCAGAGATTAATGTAAAAGTATAATCTTTATTTATACCAGCTAACTCATTTAAACTTCTTATAAAATTATTCTTAATTTCAGTAGCGTGACCAAAAATTTCCATAGGTGCTTCTCTATATAAAAATTCTAATAATTCATCTTGGTCTTTAAAGTTTAATAGTTCTTTTATATTATCGTAGTTTAAATCTTCTTCCACATCACTATCGTAATATTTCTTATGTACTTTTTTTATTTTACCTAACAAATCTCTAAGTATGCCATTAATGCTTATTGCTATATTCATAATTTATAATTTAATTAATTTATTTTTTTTGTAAAGAATCAAAAACTCTTTCTATCTTAGCTATTAATGGATTTCTAACAACATCTGACTTATTAAATTGTACACAACCAATTTCTTCTATGTGTGTAAAATGTTCCATTAGAAAAGTTAATCCGTTACCCCCTTTAGAGTCTTGTTGTCTTTCATCACCTAAAAATATCATTTTAGAGTCTTTACCCAACCTAGTCATAATAGTCCTTATATTATCTTGTGAAATATTTTGTGCCTCATCAATTATAATAATTGACCTATCTAGGTTAATTCCCCTCATATACGCAATAGGCATTTCTTCTATAGTCTTTAATTCTCTCAATCTAGATGTTATAGATTGGCCAACTATTTTTTCAAAATTATGAACAAAAGAGAACATAAACGGTTCCATTTTTTCACGTAAATTACCCTTTAAAAACCCAATTTCTTCATTCTTAAGTGTGGTTACTGATTTAACAATAATAATCTTTTTAAATTTAGAATTGCGTTTAATTAATCTTAAAGCTTCTGCACAAGCTAAAAAAGTTTTACCAGACCCAGCTGGACCAGAACAAACAATAATTTCTTTTCCTTTTATAGCGTTAACTAAAATTTTTTGATTCTCTGTCTTACACTTGACTGTTATAGTCATTGTGTCGGTCATCCTAGTTTCTTCGGTATTGTTTTGGTAAATCCAATCCTCAACCTCCATTTTTTCCTCCTTACTTAATTTTTTACTCTTTCTTCCCATTATTTTTTTATTTGATTATTTATCCATTTATAGGTTTTTTCCATACCTTCAACCAAAGGTCTAGAAACTTTCCAACCTAATTTTTCTTCATATAGTGTATTGTCAGAATTTCTACCATTTACACCAAGTGGACACTTATGTCCGTACTTATCAATAAAATCTTGACCGTCAATATTGTATATGTCTAAATCTTTCCCAGAAACCCTAATAGCCATTTTTGCAAAATCATTTATTGATAACATCTCTTCAGAACCTATATTGAGTGGTTCTTTACAGTCCGACCTCATCAATCTTAGTGTAGCTTCTATACACTCATCAATATATAAAAATGAACGAGTTTGGTTTCCAGAACCCCAAACTTCTATTGCCTCACCTTCACCAGCTAAGGCTGCCTTTCTACAAAGTGCTGCTGGAGCTTTTTCTCTACCACCATCCCAAGTTCCTTTTGGGCCAAATATATTATGATATCTAGCCATTCTAACATCTAACCCTTTGTTTCTCGCGAAAGCTAAAAACATTCTTTCACTAAATAATTTTTCCCAACCATATTCAGAATCTGGTGCTGCTGGATAAGCGGAAGACTCTTCACAGTTTGGGTTATCTGGGTCTTTTTGGTTATGTTCTGGGTACATACAAGCTGATGATGAATAGAATACTCTTTTTACTTTTTTCTTAACACATTCGTGTGCTACATTTAAATTGACTAAAGCTGAGTTATGCATAATATCCGCATCATTCTCCCCTGTAAAAATAAATCCAGCCCCACCCATATCCGCAGCTAGTTGGTATACTTCATCAGCCCCCTCTTCTATGACAGTTTCAACAACATTAGGGTCACGTAAGTCACCTAAAACAAAGTCGTCACCGACATTCTCAAAATATTCATGTTTTTTTATGTCCACACCCCTAACCCAGTGACCTTCTTTTTGTAATTCATTACATAGGTGACCACCTATAAAACCTCCAGCCCCTAATACTATAATTCTTTTATTTTCCATTATTTTTTATTTTTTATAAAGACCGGAATAGGGTCCATTTTATGTCTATTCACGTCATTTAATCTATTATATATCCTCCACACTTCTTTTTCTCTATCAGTCCAAGAAGGGTAGTCTGTAAATTCTTTAGGTGTAACCATCATTGCTCGTTCAAGTTCGTCGTATGTAGCCCCTAACTGGTCCTCATCACTCCTACCATCACCCCACAATCCGTCTGTTGGTAGTGCCACTAAAATTTCTTCATTTACCCCTAACTCTCTAGCCATTTCCCTAACTTCTGATTTCATTAAATCTCCAATAGGTGATATATCAACACCACCATCTCCATATTTAGTATAGAATCCAACTCCAAAGTCTTCTATCTTATTTCCTGTCCCCACAACCAAAGCACCATTAGATTGTGCTATTTGATATATCGTAGTCATTCTTAGTCTAGCTCTTGAGTTTGCCAAAGCTAGTTCGTTCAAATCCCCAATAAATAAATCTTTAAAAGATTCAAACACATTAGTTAAATCTTTTTCAATAAAAGTAACGTTAGAGTATTTTTTTTCTAACCATTTAATATGATTATGGGCTCTATTTAATTCAGATGTATGTTGATGAATTGGCATTGACAATAGTATTGTTGGTATCCCAGTTTCAGCACAAAGTGTTGATGTTAGTGCTGAGTCTATCCCTCCAGATATACCAACTACAAATTTACCAACACCACTTCTGTTTGAGTAGTTTTTAAGCCATTCTATTATTTCAGTCATTACTTTTAAATTTAACACCTATTTTATTTAAATCTTCTATTACGGATTCTCTTTCATTAACTATAACTGTGTAACCTAATTTTTGTAAAGTTAAAGCAAATTTTAATTGTTGTGATTCTTCTAGTATAGTACTTTGGGGTTTATATGTTACATAGTCAAACTCTACTGGTTTACCTTTATCTGGATTATTTTTCATAAAATCTTCTATCTGGTAAGTTAAATGTAGGTCATTCATTTTGTCCGTAGCTCTAGATATTTGTGCGTCTATTCCATTCTCTACCGCGAAAACATTTAAAGCTCTATTGTCTCTCGGGAAACAAGGACCTCCGTAACCATAACCCCACTTTAAAAATTTATCCCCTATTCTACTATCAGAACCGATAGCTTCTAATATTTTATCTTTTTCCCCACCTACCTTATTAGATATATCACCAATCATATTTGCGAAAGATATTTTAGTAGTTAAAAAACAATTTAAAGATAATTTTGTAATTTCAGCACTTATCCTACTCATTCTACATATTCTAGGATTAGACGTACAATGGTCGGTATAAATATTTTCTATAACGTTACCAATATGGCTATTTGCCTCGCCTATTAAAACCATGTCAGCATTAACTTGGTCTTTTAAAACAGTTCCTTGTGCTATAAATTCAGGGTTATAACTAACAGTATAGTTATAATCTTCTAAATCTTTTTGTAATTCATCACAATATCCTGGAAATGTGGTACAATTAATAACTAAATGTTTGGTTTGTTTTTGTACCCCTAAAGAAATTAGTTTTTCTTTTATCCCTTCTATATACTGATGGTCGTATTTTCCATTGGGTAATGATGGGGTGTGGACTACTATAAAAATAATATTATTTTCTAGTGTCTTTTCTATATTGTCGTGTAAGTGTAAATTTTTAGAATTTTTTAGTAACTCTGTAACTCCTGGTTCTGAAGAAATAAAAGTTTTATTTCTTAGTTCGGTTAAATATTTTTTGTTTATATCACACCCATCTACCCTATAACCTACTTTTTCTAGATTAAGGCCAAAACACAAACCTAACTTTCCAACACCTATAATTGAGATTGATTTCATGGTTAATTTAATTTTTTTTATTTAGTTATAATATAAGATATTATTCGAAGAATTAAACTTAATCACCATTTTTATATTAATATGAAATTATCCGGATAAAAACCTTCCCTATTCCAACTATCTGGCTCCATTGAGTAATCTTTAGGTGCTATAACTTTTTTGTTTGGGTTACTGTTAAGGTATGCGGCCCACCACCCAAAACTGGAACTATGGGACATAATATTATGGTCACATTCCTTTATCAACGCAAAATCTTCCAAGGTTGTTTTAACACCAGAATAAAAAAAGTTAGAGCCTTTTAGGTTGTTTTTTAACCAAGACACGTCTTTCTTATTATCATCACCTTCTCTACTTCCTCCGGTAAATAATAAGAAAATATATTTATCATCATCAAAATGACTAAGTGCTTTATTTAAATAATTACCACAAATACTATCATCAGATAACTCACCATCTTTTCCATAATAATTATTACTTATATCATTTGTCCCATCAGTTAAATCACCCCTTCTTAAATGTACGGAAACAATTTCTTTATTATTATTTTCTTCTTTTAATTTATTTATAAACTCTAAAGCCTCATTTACAAAGTTATCTTTTAATGTAAATTCTTTTCTAATTTGTTCATCAAACTCTTTAAAATAAAATGTACTCTGAAAAAAACCGTGCAAGTTAATATTGTTAGGGGATTGCCAAAAATTTGGGTCACAAACATCATGATTTTGTTCATTGTACATATATTCTATTTTTTGTATGTCACCATCTTCTAAGTGACCACACTCTAGATTGAAGTTGTCTAATAGACATTCTTGGCCATGCCATGTCATAATTTTAGGGTTGGGAATCTTAACCTCATAATTCTTTTTAAGTCCTAAAGATTTTAGTGCGGCATATTGAAATAGTTGGTTTCCCAACCTTCCATGTTTTCCTAATTGTAAAAATGTTATCATGTGTTTTTTAAGATATATATTGGTTGGTACGGAGTACCACCAACACCATTAACGTTATTGGTAAATGAATCAGCAAAAAAACCAAATCTATCTACAGTTTCCCATTCTGATAATAATTTTTTTATCCTAATAGAACCATAAACTCTATGTTTGTTAAAAACCACCTTATCCAACCCTATAGGTACTGATAAATAAAGAATACCATCTTTATTTAAGAATTTCTTGGTGTTGGTCATGGCTTCGATATCACCATTAGGATTTAGGGGGTCACCATATCTACCCAAACCATCGTGTTCGTAAGAAGAAATTGATAAACACATGTCAAACTTTTGTTTTGTAATTTCATGGGGTTGTAGGTATGTTATTTTCTCATGAAAAGATTCACGTTTAGAATATTCTATAACGGTACAACTTTTAGCACCATGTTCTATTACCATTGCTTCGTACCAAGGATATGTAGACCCCATTATACAAACATCCTTATCTTTTACCGGATATTTTTCTAAAGCTTCATACATCCACTTGTCAGTGTTACCATAATAATTTACTTCTTTATTTTTAATTCTTTGTATACAACTATCAAAGTTATCTTTAGTGAAACCTTCATTCACCGTGTTTTGTATTTCCACACTACAATCGTTAAGATAACTGTATTCTAAGTACGCGTCTCCACCCATAAGGTATTCTACTAACATTTCTGATGGTATAGTTTTAGGTGCTTTTATAATATTTTTATTTTCCATAATTTTTTTATATTGTCGCAACTCCAGTTTTTTGTACCACTACTGTCGTACACTCTTGTGCAAATTTTATTGATTTTTCTATGTCCCCACTTTTAACATACTCATACACCAACCCAGATATAAAAGTATCACCAGCACCGGAAACGTCTTTAACTGGTACTTCTTTTGTTTGGTATGTAACCCCTTTGTGTTCACACCCTTCCCTACCTTTAGTTACTATTATTTTTTCTTCTAGTTTTGGGTAAGTTGGTATTCTTTCAAAATTCCTAAGGTGTTCTAAATGATTAATTTTTATAAAATTAATGTTTTCACACCAAGAACCTAATTGTTTTTTTGTATCTAGGAATATTGGACAGTTGAACCTAGTAGTTATTTCCTTTATGTCTTCTTCATGTAAAAAACCTTTACAGTAATCCGATATTATAATAGCGTCAAAATAACCATTATCGGTTAACCCATCATTTATGTTTATTCTTTCACAACTATCATTTTCGTCTACTCTCAACACTAATTGATTGTATCTTTCATCTACATACCTAACTTTTCTAATTGTTTTGGAATTTGTTATAACATCCACGTCAGCACCTAAAGCTTTTAAATTGGCTACCACATTTGATGCCATTCCTGGGTTTTCTTTTTGTGATATTGGTTTGATTACTGGTACCGGAGCCTCTGGGGCTAACCTTTCTATTATACCATATATAAACACATCCACACAACTATCACCTATTACTAAAATTTTCATATTTATAAATTTGTAAAATCTCTATTAGTGTGTGTAATTATCATTTTATATGCATCAACCAACTCCACAATCCCATCATCAATTGTATATTTTGGTTTCCAACCAAAACTCTCTAGTTTTTTATTTGACACTATATAGTTTCTATTATCAAAATCAGATTTAAATTCATTTTCTACAATTACTAGGTTTGGGAAATGTTCTTTTATCTTTTTTGCTAATTCCATCTTACTTAAATTGGCGTCTGAAAGCCCCACATTAAATACGTTGTTGTTCATCTTATCATAATTTTCTATACAAAATAAGAATGTATAAGCTATATCTCTTACGTGTATATAATTTCTTTTGTAGTGGGATTGGAACAGTACTAGGTAACCAGAATCAATTGCCTTATGGACAAAATCATTTACTAACAAGTCTGTCCTCATTCTTGATGAGGCCCCAAATACAGTTGCTAATCTTAAACAAATTCCATTTCCCCAATCTAAAATATATTCTTCGGCATCACATTTTGTCTTAGCGTATAAGGATAGTGGGTTAAACGGACTTTCTTCTGTTATCACATCGTTAGAACTACCATATTGACTGTTTGTATTTGGCATTATTAGCTTTTGGTCTTTTCGTAAAATATCAACAATAATTTGTATTTGTGTGTAGTTTACTTTTATTGCCAAATCTTTATTCGAGTCACACGCGGGTGCACCAACAATTGCAGCTAATGGGATTATTATATTGTATTCTGGTATTAATTTTTTTAATAGGTCTAAATCAATAACATCCCCCTTTATAAATTTGAAATTTGTATTGGAACATAGGTGTAGAAGTGAGGTTTGTTTATATATTAAATTATCTAACACCGTCACCTCATATCCCTTATCTAATAGTAATTCAGTTAAAGTAGACCCTAAATATCCAGCTCCCCCTGTAATTAAAACTTTATTTTTCTTCATATCTTTTTATTTATCTCGTTTTTGTAATATTGGACTATCTATAGGCCAATCTATATCTAATATAGGGTCATCCCATTTAATTGTAAATTGGTCTTCTACGTCTGGGTATTCGCCTGGGTATGACCATTTATAGTGAAATATTGAGTATTCACTCATGACTAAGAACCCGTTTGCAAAACCTGGTGGTATTAATACTGATTGGCGTTTTTTATCAGACAACATCATCCATTCCCATTTTCCATAATTGGTAGATTCTGGTCTATTATCAACTAATACAAAATATAATTCACCGTATAAACACTCAACCATTTTCCATGATTTATAATCTCCGTGTAATCCTCGTAAAACATGTTTTTTTGAGGTGGATATTTTATCGTGATTAAATTTTAAATTAATTTCGGGATACTCATCTTGTTTCCATATAGTCCAGAGTTCACCCCTATAGTCATGATGTACATCGTGGTTGAATATTTTTATGTCTGGGTTTTTCATATATTATTCAATACACCCAATAAACCATCTATTTTCTTTTTTTCTAGTGATGGATAATTTCCTATGTACCAACTAAAGTCGTGTACGTAATCTATGTTTGGGAAATTGTCATAATCTATGTTGTAATTTTTTTTAAAATACGGTTGTCTTAGTTGGTTTCCACCACCAGACAATCCACGTCTGAACTCTATACCGTTTTCACTTAGTTCGGACTCTACTTTGTTACGTAAATCCATATTACCATCTTTTAGTACAACAATAAAAGCGTAATTACATTGTCCATCCATCTCAATGTCGGTCATATACCTAGTACTATCAATTCTGTCCATAAAATATTCAAAATTTATTTTCCTATTAACATTTTTTGAGTCCAATTTTTTTATTTGTGATAAACCTAAGACAGCGTTTAATTCTGTACTTCTAAAATTATGTGCTGGGTGAATAAATATAAAATCTTTATTTAAATCAGGGTTGTCGTCTATAATTTCTTTTTTCATTAACTCATCAGTCATTTCTCTCATCATACCGTGTGACCTTAAGGCTCTACATACCTGATAAAATTTTTCATCGTTTGTACATACCATCCCACCTTCTATAGTTGACATGTGGTGTGCAAAATAGAAACTAAAATTACTACTATGACCATACGAACCAACTTTCTTACCTTTAAAAGTGGTCCCATGTGATTCACAGACATCCTCAATTAATAAAATGTCATTTTCCTTACATAATTCAAGTAACTCATCGGTTAAACCATTAATCCCCAATACATGTGTTATAAAAATAGCTTTTGTGTTTGGTGTTATTGTTTCTTTTAGTTTCTCCAAATCAAACGAAAAGTTTTTTAAGTTTATATCACAAAACACAGGTTTTAAACCACTAAATATTACTGAAGCCACATCTGATATCCAAGTCAATGGGGGTATTATTACTTCCCCATCACCATAAAGGTATTTTAAAGCTAACATAGTTAACTCGTTAGCTGAAGCTCCAGAATTAACCATAAGGTTATATTTGGTACCCAACCATTTCCCCCAAGCTTTTTCAAATTCAGCAACCTTAGGGCCATTAGTTAATCTAGGTATTTCTTTTTGAGATAAGAAGTCAACCAAAGCTTTGATATCTTTTTTATCTATATTATTATCCATTAAAGGTAGGTAAAAATTTTTCATATTATTTTTCTCCATAGTAATCTCCCCACTCAACTAAAATAGTGGTTTTATTGTCTGTTCTCTCATAAGCATATTTAAACGAATCAAATATCTGATAGGGTTCGTCTAACCTAATTATATCTATTGTATCACACATAGCTTTAAACCCCCCTGTAAAATCTGCTATATGTTGGTGTTGTGGGTGTAGTGGTCTTTGAGAACCTATTGATGTTCTTATAATGATTTTTGGTGTATAACCACCACTAGACATTATTTTTATTTTATCTATGTGGTTTACGAGTTGGTTTGCACCTAGAAGTAGAAAATTCCACCTAGGGTATATTGAAATTGGTACTGTCCCATTTAACGCCATACCTAAGGTAATACCCGTTTGCATTTCTTCATTAACAGGCATCTCTAATTTTTTACTAGCGTCAACATCCCTTAAGGTCCTAGTCATGGCAGTACCATCATATTCTACAGCTTGACCCAAAAATAACGTGTCCGATTTTGTGTTCAACCAATCCATAGATTTTTTTATCTCATCAAAGTATTTCATAAAGTTAAAATTCTATTCTTTTACCAGCACCAGCATGTGGGTATTTGGTGTTATATTCGTAATAAATTATTTTTCTAGTTTCTTTAGCGAAAAATAGTTCGTCAGTGCCCCAGGTTTTCTTCGTGTTGGTACAAACTGATTTGCCATTATTTTCAATAACATAGGTAATCGGCAAATCGTGGTTTACCGAATATTTCCAATTTTCGAAAAAAGACCCAGTTTCAGAGGCCATATCACCAACAAAACACCAAACGTGTTCATCACCCCCTTTACGTTTAATATCTAATGCTGTTCCCGTAGCAACTGGTATATTCCCCGTTACAATAGCTGAAGAATATATATTATACTCAGGATAACATAAAGTAATAGACTTTCCGTCTAAAATATCATTTTTTATTTGGCTAGGTGGTACCCCCTTTAATAAACATTGGTAGTGTGACCTCCAAGTACAAAAAACCCAATCCTTAGACTTTACGTTTTCAAATACCTTAATCATTTGCTCTTCATTACCATCGTACAAATGAACCGGAGCTTTTATCATTGCGTTATTGAAACATTCAGCTATGTCTGTTTCAAAATCAATTAATTCTTCTTTTGTATATTTAATTATCATTTGTATTTAAATAAGTTTGTTTATACCACTCACTAGTTTTTTTAATACCGTCTACAACTTTAGTTGTTGGTTCCCACCCAAGTTCATCTTTGGCTTTATCACAATCCAGTATTAGGACTGTTGGTATGTTAGGTTTTGATAAATCGTACTGTATGTCTAGGTTTTTACCGTTAACCTCCATTATTATATTAGCTAATTCTTTTATTGAGTAGGCTTTACCAGCCCCACAATTGTATAGTTTATATTTTGATTCTTGTTTTTCTATAATCCTATCTACCATATCAACTAAATCATCTATAAAGACAATATCTCTTTTTGCTGACCCGTCACCCCAAACATCTAGGGTTTTTGTTGAGTTTATTATTTTATTGACAAAAGCTGGTAGTACATGACATTTGTCTAAATCAAATTTATCGTGAGGACCATATACGTTAGAGTGTCTTATTGCTGTAAATTTAGTGTTACCCAACCTAGAGTAAAAATCACACATATCCTCTAAATAAACTTTTGTACTACCGACACCGAAATAGTTACCATATATCTCATCACTAGCTGACCAGTCAGATTCTTTTTGTGGCACATCCTTTGGTTGGTACATCACAGTACAACTAAAAAATATAAGATGTTCTACATCATTTAATAGAGCTTCTCTAAAAATCCATGAATTCATAACAGCATTATCTGTAACATGTAAGTAAGGTCTTTCTATAACATCTTTTGAACCTGTAGTTGTAGCTGCTGCTTGAACTATTATATTTTGCCCTTGAATGAGATATTGGACTTGTTCTTCGTTACGTAAATCTACTTGTACGTATTTAACCCCCTTAACAGGGATATAATTTTCTTCTCTAAAATATGTGGCTGTAATATTATAACCACCTTTCTTAGCAAAATATTCGACACAATTGTGTCCTATAAATCCACCACCACCACATATTAGTAAATTTTTCATATTAATATATTATTTATTTGTATAATCGTCTTCATCGAAGAAAGCGTCATATCTTCCACTATAATCTGAATTATTTTTATACCAGTCATATGTTTCTCTAAAGCCATCCTCTAAAGACTTCTTAGGCACAAAACCTATAGAATTTAACCTATCAATATTAGCTATTCTAGCGTTATCACCAGTTGGTTTAGTTAGGTCGTGTGTAATCTTTAACTCTTTTCCAGAAACCTTAATAATGGTTTCAATAACCGTTTTAATACTAACAGGTTTGTTCTTACCGATATTAGTTGGTTCCTTAACTTTTTTCTCCACCATTAAAGCTGCAGCTCTAGCTACATCACTTGCGTGGATTATATCTCTTGTAGCTTCACCACTTCCCCAAATTTCTACAACATCTTTAGCTTCATAAACTTTTCTAACAAGTGATGGGACCATTGTTGATGTCCTGAGGTCGAAATTATCAAACGACCCGTAGATATTTACTGGTTTTATTATTGATATCTTACGAACCCCTGTTTGGTCTTCATAAGCGTCAATCTGTAATTCAGCCATTCTTTTAGACCAACCAGCGTACCAATCATTTTTAGATGGTGATGAATCCCATAATTTATTTTCAAAAAATTCATTTGCGGGACCATACGTACCAACAGTACTTGTGTATAAACCCCATTCCATATCTTCTGACGCGTTCATAGCGGCAATCATACTAGTATTCATTTGTATAAAGTTTGTAAAAAACACATATGGTTTTTCTTTGACTAGTACTGGTGAACCTTTTATACCAGCAATGTGAAAAATAAATTGTTTACCTTTACACACATCAACACAAACTTTAAAGTCCCTCAAATCTCCTTTGACGTACTCTACATTCCATGAATCTTCAAAATTATTTTCGTCTAGTGAAATAGATGTTACGTTAGCTCCTTGACTAACTAAGAGTTTAACTAGTTCTCTACCAACTAAACCCGTTCCTCCGGTTACTAATACTTTTTTATTTTTAAACATATTTTTATTTTATTTTAATCGTTATTTGTTGTGTTAAATATATTATTTTGTTACTTAATAGTCAATCCTCACTTAAAGACTTTCCTTAACTACTTTTTTAATAAAAGCTTGTGTTGTGTACTTAGAAACAGCTTTCTTAAAGGCGTTTTCTATTATTGGGGTATATTCTTCCCAATTATTTAAAATATCTTCTATAGTGGATTTTAATGTTTCTTCATTCTCATAATATACAAAATCCACTCCAGGTTCAAACCAATGTTCTATAAAGTTCCAAGGGTCTTTTTTAACCAACATTAAAGTTTTGTTAAAAGCGGCTTCAAAACCTCTAGTTTTAATTTGTGGTATTATATTAAGATTTAAATTATTAAATGACTTATGTGTTTCCCAATTTGGTAATCTTTTTACTGCCTCTATTTCAGGTGGTGATAGATATAATAAATTTTGAACCACCATTATTTTACATTTACGTATTTCTTCCCATAGGGTTTTTCTCGGTAGGTTTATTCCAGTGGCGTATTTTCTAGCAAAAGGAACATTACCATCCGTAAGTAAGGTGAAGAATTGATAATTAAAATTAGATATAGATTCTACAATATCTTTTATAACATTAGTTTTTTCCATAAAGACATTACCCCAGTAACAAACATCTTTAACCTTCTCAACTTCTCCAGTTGGGATGTACTTTTCGTTTAATAAGAAAGAACCTAGTTTGTATTTTTTACTTTTATAGTGGGTAGAATTTAACCACTCCACACTATTTGGACAATTAGAATAGACCACATCAAATGGTTCTGCTAGACCCATATGTTTTACATTCTCTTCATCATTTGGTGAATGTAGACCAGAAGGATGTTCGTGTTGGTATAGTATTTTATGTTTATGGTCTTTATATTGGTTTATTAATTCTTTATTAAATGGTGTTTGATAACCCCAAAACAACACTACGTCTTCAGTAAATTGTAAGGCTGCGGAGTCAAAATCCACATAAGCCATTAAACAATCTGAATGTTCCCCCCCTAATTCTCTAACTATTTTCATTATCTTCTATTGTTTTATATTTTTTAAATACTGTAAATTCTGTCAAATCTCTATACCCGTTATGTTCACCTAAATCTGGTGCGTGTAGTGGGTAATTTTGCATTAATGACAACCCGTGTGATGCTTGTTGTGGTGTCATGTACATGTTCCACCCCAACATTTTAATATCATCCTCATGATATAATTTTTCATTCCTACCTTCGTACCTAGCTTGTTTAAACCATTTTACCGCCTCTTCACTATCACACAAAATTACCCCCCCTTTGGATATCGCTAGTTGTTTTTTTATGTGGAAAGACAAACACATAAACGAACCAGGTATGTACATATCTGAAGTTAGTCTTTTTGCTGCGTCGTATATTGGGTATGGTTTTAGTTGGTATATTCCTTTCCAGTCGTTAGTTTCTTTTCTTTTGTCAAAAATAACCTCACCACCAGAATGGATAATTGATTGGGGTACCGATAGGTATGTTTTTGATGGTATGGTAACCTGTTTAACCTCTAAGTATTTACAACATAAAAATAAAGCATTTGTACAACTATCTACAGAAACCACATAAGGTGCACCCGTATAGTCAGCAATTTCTTCTTCTAAAAGAGTTACTATTTTATATGGGTTGTGTTTTGGTTTTCTTAATTTCATTTTTTTGGTTCTAGTAGGAAGTATTTTTTTTCATATCCAGCTTTTTCAAATGCTTTTATACTTGATATGTTGTCTAGTTTAATTTTCGCGTATATGTTTGGTCTTAGTTTGGTAATTTCACCTATCATGAACGACCCTATCCCTTTACCTTGGTAATCTGGACTAGTACACACTCTTATATCCCCATCAATCTCACCTATAAAACCAGACGGTTTATCATCACATAAACAAATATAATAATTATTATTATATTTTTCCATATAAACTTCTTGTTCTGTTTTAGAAATGTTTGAGTTTTGTATGAAACCACTTTGTACTTTTTTATCTGACCTAAGAATTCTTATAAATTCCCAGTATTGTTTTTCGTTTTGTTTTAATTCTAATTTCATGCTAAAATTGGTGTTGTATTTTGATTTGGTTTATTTTTATCGTCATGCCAGTAATCTACTCTATCACCATATGGGCTTCCACTTTTTAACCAATAATGTGTTAGGTAACCTCTATTTGCCTTCCAACCTTGTATTTTGTCACCTAGGTAAGGGTTTAAGTTAGAC